>VMHT01188937.1_pt1 | contig 15114 bp, 15 predicted proteins | sample 4693611 | NCBI WGS metagenome assembly VMHT01 (sample SAMN12280063, study PRJNA550983) | marine metagenome | isolation source: seawater sampled from same location over 5 years 0.02-0.2 micron viral filtrate | place: USA: collected off the coast of southern California halfway between the port... ... | reverse complement strand
GAATTCATTGAGGGGAAAAAAGATCCAGAAAATTCTAAACATTATTCCGAAATGACAGAAGATGAATTGCGTAGTCTAGCATTTGAAGAAGGAATCCCCCCTGGTTCGGAGAGTTCAGATGTTCATGATATCGCACAACCTATAGTGGTGTCCATTAGTTCCGAGGATTTCCAGACACCTTTCGGCGGGGTAAAAACGTTGCCTTTCCTAGAATTATTCTGGCGAATGACTGGGGCCGATTGCCCTGATGAAGAAGAGAAAATAGAATTTCCAGATGGTAAAACATACGAGATAAAACTTTCTGTATAGATGAATAGTTTAAATTTGATACAATTTTTTATGAAACTTTATAAAACAATCAAAAATGAACTTTACAGAAGAGGACTTTCCCTCTCTCAGAACTCAATCCACTGGGGGACAAGAAAAAGAAGCGATTAAGAAGAAATCGGAGACAGAAGATCCTTATGCAGGATTGACGAAGCCAGCAAGGAAAAGAAAGAAAAAAAAAGAAAGAGACCAACAGAAGAAGAAGAATCAACCTCAACCACAACCACAACCACAACCTCAACCAGAAAAGGAAAAAAAAGAGATCTTTGAATGTCTTATGTGCTCGAAAAAGGGACCCGAGAGAGAAGTTATCAACTTCAGAGATCGTCCTCATATCAGATTTCTCTTCGGTAGAGGATTGTGTGTAGATTGTAGTTCTAGCACTCCTGAAAGGGAGATCTTGTATCGTTATGTAGGGTGTGACTGGATTGATAGCAAAGAAGAAAAAGAAAAAAAACTAGATGAATGGCTGCGTAAAGCTAGCAAAAAAGCAGTTTATCATATCACCTCCTGGGTGAATATGGATCCTTCAAGGTGGCCATGTGATTATCCAGGAGAAGTAAAGAAGAGAGATATCCACCAGGAAAGATGGGAATCATTGGCACATTATGCTACCTGGACAAGGGAAGAGAGATTTAAGGGTGAAGATGTCGCCTGGTATTCAGGTGGTCATGGAAAAATGGTTGTAGGAAAAGTGGCCAAAATCAAATGCGGTGTATGCACTGTCTATCGCACACCAGAAACAGAAAAAGAAAAGAAACTGGGAAATTACTACACAAAAGAATTGGAAGATTGCAAACTCTTCCCCCCAATTTCTCAGAAACAAGCTCTCATTCTCATGAGAAATACTCCCGGGAGATGCAGGTCGGAAGAAGAATCACCATTTGAATGCTCTGGATGTAATCGTGTCCGGATTTCAATGCGTTCCGAAAGAGACAAATGGAATGTAGGATGGTCGGGTCCTAATAAGTCCCCTTATGGGGGAGTATTCTGTAAAGGGTGCTACGATTCAAAAAAGATTCATGAAAGAGATAAGAATATGCATCTAGCAAGAATATCCTATTCAGATAGAGAACATAGAGCATTCGGATCTGTATTTGTTAATAATTGGGGAGGAAAACAAGGTAAAACATTCCGAACTTGTTCCTGTTACTCATGTACCAATTCTGTAAATCCACCTCCTCAAAGTAAATCACAGAGTTACAAATGCGAAAGCTGCGGTTTTAAAGGACCCGGATATTCTGGATTCTTTGATAGAAGATCTTCTACTGGAGGACTTCCTTCAACTTGGGAAGAAGAAGATCATTGGTTCTGTAAGAAATGTTGGTGTAGAGAATATTGGGTTGAGGGTAAGTGGGAACACAGAGAAGATGGTTCAGTGTGGTTTAAACCTAAACTTTCTTAACTCTTGAAATACTTAAATTTGATAAATTTTTTATGAAACTTTAAACAGAAAAAAAAATAAAGAAAAGAAAATGCCTTACTTTACATCGTGGGACGTGAATGCTTTCTTGTGCTTGCTTGAATGGGGTCTTCCAGATGATGTCGTGAAGAGGATGATGAAGATAACGAAGAAGACGCACGAAGAGTTCTCGTTAGGAGAGGCAATGGACTATTGGGTCACCAACTCCCTTGTACTCGTGAGAGTTAGACACCCATCGCGTCTTAAACGCTTGAAATTCCGGTTTCATTCAATTGGGACCAGATGGGAAAGTCAGTGTAAGATGAATACATGGCAGAATCGACGCAATTTAACGATACAATTTAAAACACAATGGAGATTGAGATCAATAGAATGTAGGAAGGCGAAAGTCGTGGAATGGTGTAAATTCGGGAATGAACGCGAACATGAGAGACATAAACATAGATTAATTCAAATCTATGCTTCTAAATTCCAGGATTGCCCACAATATACAGAAAATCTGTGGAAGAGTTGGGAAGCATGGTCTCACTGCGAACATAGGCCTAGAATAACAGGCGCAACTCCTTGGGACCGAGTAACTTATACCAGTAAGTGGTATGAAGGAATACATCCCGGGAGATTCTTCCTTTTCTACAAGGAAAATAAGTATATAGAGGAGAGACATAAGGGATTACCTAAGGGACCGTGTGAAGATGGATACAAATATCCTAAAACTCCTATCTTTGATTGGGGTCCTTATGAACAATTGGTCGAAGATTTAAGGTGCATAGATGGACCGGGATTAGGTGAAAGTGGCTCAAAGATTGAACACATAGATGATCTTTTCTCATAGTGTAAATTTGATATAATTTTTTATGATATTTTAACAAACTAACAGATATGCCGTACTTTACCTCATGGGATACCAATGTTTTCCTCTGTTTCCTTTCCCTCGGTCTTCCTTCAGACCTGGTTCCAATCATGGTGAAAAAGATGAAAAAAGTACACGAAGATTACACCGAAGAAAAGGTGAGAGACTGGTATTGTAGCTTGGATCGCTACAAGATTTATAGTAAAAAATTCCATCGCCCGAATGAAGCTATCCGAGAATTAAAATTGGCTTGGCGGTGGAGATGCCCTGAAGTCCGCAGAGATATAATTTATAGAATGATTATATTTCAGGATCCAGATTATGTAGATAGATTAAAATATGAATACGACCCATTCAACGGTCGTTATAGAATAGATTCGGACAGGGACAAACCTAAAAAAGGCAGATATCACTCTTCGGAAGGAATATGGAATGTGTGGTCTGCTTGGAATAATTATCACGATGTAGTGACCGGAAAGAGAAAGGAAGTCTTTGATGTAATAAGTGGGGGATTTATCGGTAATGTAAGACGAAAGCAACACATCGCCGATTGGTATAAAAACATTCATGAGGGAAGATATTTCCTATTCTTTCAAGAAAATAGTCTAACAGGATACGGAAGAAGAAAATCAAAAGATATAAGTATAAGCGAAAAGGTCAAGAGATTCGGATCAATTCATAGTATAGGTCCATATGAACAGGTAGCAGAAGATCTTCTAGTTTTAGACGGACCCGGATTGGGTAAAAGAGGTTCAAAGGTTGAGCATATAGATGATCTTTTCTCATAGTGTAAATTTGATATAATTTTTTATGAAACTTTTAACAGAAATAAACAGAAAAAGAAACGAAAAACGAAAAATGTACAAACTTCTCTGCCAACTCTTCCTCGCCGTGATCGGTCAGAATCTTCCAGAGGAGGTATTTGAGGAGACATTGTATTGGCTTCTCCAGGGCGGAAGAAAGAATAGACGGATCATAGATCGAAATGTCAAGCAGTTCTCCATCATGACACCCCATCAACTTCATATTACTGGGTGGCCGAAAGAATATATTGAAGGTCGAACAAAAAAAGGTAGAATAAAGATTCACTCAGTTCTCATCTGCGAGAAATTTAGGCAGATGTTTCACACTCGCAATGAAGAAACATTTATCCCGTGTCATCGGTATATAAAAATATGGGAAGAAGGGGGGAAAATTAACTACAAGGAGACCAAGGTTAGAGTTATTCTCTATTTTAATAGTTTAGAAGACAAAGAAAAAACAAAAAAATTAATAAATAGTCATTCGGGTTTCAGGAATATATATGAAGATAAAATATTAAAATACAATCTGATTGCTGGAGATTATTCTCACTTGTGTATATGCAGTATCTGCTCTAAATTTATGCCATCTAGGGCAGAAAGAATGCAGATTAATAAAAGGGATCCCATGATATTTGAAGAATTATGTTATTTACGTAGATCTTCTATTTCGGATAGAGATGATTGGAATCATGTATTATCACAGGCCCCCATTTGTGTGGAATGTATTAACTCCAAGGAAAGACAGGAAAAATATAGGTTGAATATGTATGACTATGAGCATTTTAAAAATGGTTATGGTGATGTAAATTCACCGGGAGAAAGAGAAAGAATAAATATTAGTACTTCATTAGAAGTAGAAAAACCAGATATGAGAAATATCCCACACATTGATAAATTTCAATGGCCAACCCCGTACGATTATAGTTGTGGTCTTAGTTGTATGTTAAATAAATATAGTACATATTATTGGCACCCAGGTCTCACAGCGGATGAATATATGAGATATCAAGAACACCAGAATCTAAAATATTGTAAGAATGCTGATCAATTATATGATGATTACGATGATCGCGATGGATACACAGAAGATTATTAGTGTTAAATTTGATAAATTTTTTATGATAATTTTAAAACAACCAAGATTATTCAAGAGATGGATTACACTCTGACAATTGAGTTTGAAAGACTTTCCGTGGATGAGTTGAAATATACTCTCCAGATCCTTTACCGCGCCTCATCCGAGTGCTATACGGATATAGAACTTCTCGCAGATGAAGTTATTCGTCGTCTCAACGAATACAGATACAGTATCAGAGAACAATATAACAAAAATTTTACTCAATTGATAGTTTCTACCTTCAATACATTAAAGGATATTTCACGATTTATGACAGAACCAAGTCCCCGAATTCAGATAATTTACGATAATTATCGTAAATATATGTATAGTATGGAATCTCCCGTTACGAGTCCAGTCTTTTCACCGAAAACCGATTGCGTAGAACAAGTGAAAGCACCTAAAATCATGAAAAAGGTTAAAGAATCTAGAAAAGAACCAACTAAGAGTTCGGGTATCGTGAGATTACCGAAGATAATGAAAAAAGCGAAAAGGGGCAAGGATAAGTTGTAGTGTTAAATTTGATATAATTTTTTATGAAATTATTACAAAAACAATTAAAAGATGTTCACATGGAACGAAACTGTTGCGATCTCATTGATTTCTGTTCTGAGAGATCCGGAACTTGTCCTTTATTTCATGTCTATCCTCAAACCTATGAGAAGAGACTTCATAGAAGAAGAAGCGAGAGAGTGGCATCAATCTCTTCGCATAACCCAGAAAGAAAGATGGGAACGAGTCGCGAGGTTAAGCAGGCAACGAAAATTCGCACAGATGAATGCATCTGTTCCTATCACTTGCACTTTACCATTCGATGGAGGAATGTGGCGGAACTCAAAAGAACTCCTCAAGATGATACGATATTTTAGAAAAGGATTTATTAGAGAAATTGTAGAGATAAACCGAAACATGGGGTATGAAAGAATTACATCCATTGAGGAAAAACTTAAAAAGAAAATAAAAATAGTTAACCTTGTCAACAATCACGAATCAAAAGGATCTCATTTTAGATTGTATTATACTCTCGGAGAAATAGAAGAAGCTCTTGATACTCTTATTGAATATGAAAATTATCCAGAACCAGATTGGGCGTGGGAAGAGTTTCCTTATATAGCAGAAGATCATGATCTCGCGAATCCAGATGGCCCAAAATTTATCACCATAATCAATTGATAGAAAATACTTAAAAATTTTTTATGTAGTTAATATAGTTCATAGATAATCATGTCTGCGAGAACGGACCAGAAAATGCAACATTCTAAACAACAATTTCCTTCTAATTGTTTTTCAGAAGATTGTGGATTATGTTTCAATTGTAATAAAAATACAATTATGAATTTTAATAAAGAATCTGCCATCAAAGAAAATAAAAGAGAAAAGGATCTTTCTAAACTTTTAGGAAAGAAAAATGTAGATGAATATACTGAATTTTATAATAAGAAATTATTTGATTGGTGTAGAAGATACGATTATAAGGACCCATTCTGTTACGGATACGCACCAGAAAAGACTACATCTAATAATCAGAGATTTAAATTAATAGAAAAGAAACATTCTCTTTTCTGCGATGATATATATTGTAAAATGATTTATGAAAATACTTCACCATGGGAGCAAGAGAAAAGATATCCAATTATGCCAATGTATCAATCAGAAAATAATAATTTATGTGCTATCTGTATTAATAAATATTAAGACTTCTTTTTAGCTTTTTTAGTTTTCTTAGGTTTCTTAGGTTTCTTAGGTTTCTTAGTTTTTATTGGCATTTTCTTTTTACTACCTTTTTTGCTTTTTTTTCCTTTCTTTTTTTTCTTTTTTTTATTATTTTTTTTAAAATATCCCGCTAAATTATATTTGGGATTTTTCTTTATTTCATCATATAAGTTTAGCATTTCTTGAAATAGTTCTTTCGCCGTTTCTGTGTTATTTATATTTTTATCTGGATGTAATCTAATGGATAATTTTCTGTAAGTATTCTTTATCTCAACGGACAATTTTCTCTTTATATCCTCGGATAATTCTGTGCCCGTATGGTCAGGCCAAGATTGTTTCCCTAGATGTGTTTCCGCCAGAATTTTAAATTTTTCTATAGGATCTCCATCTTCTGCTCCGGGTTCAGATTCATCAACCTCGGGTCCAGTGCCTCTTGGAAAGCGGGCGTAGGCTTGAAAAATAGGATCATTTGGGTCTGTACCTTCGGGTATAAATTTCCCCCTTATACTTTCAAAATAATCTTCACGTTCTTTTCTTATTATTTCTCTTTCGTTTCTAGCAGCAATTTCACCTTGTATTTTTTCATCTAAATTTTCGTTTAGATCACTTATCATATCGATAATTGACATTTTTTTTCCCTTCATAGGACCATATATAAGTTGTTTAGATAAACCTTCAAACTTTTCCATAGACTCCTTAATTTCTTTACCAGGAAAAGTAACTAAACTCATATCAGAAGGATTTCTTGGACCCTCATTGAAATCTAAAAATTCCTTTTCGTTCATTTGTTCCAAATCTCTAATTATTCGTTGTATTTCATTGTAAATCTCATTAGCTTGCGATAAGTTTTTTTCTGTGAATTCTTTTATAAATTTAAATAATTTTTCATAAGTCATAGATTTTATAGGTTTAATTTCAGGACGAATACCTATTGTCATATTATATTCATAAACCGCATCGAGCCAGACTTTTTCTAGTTCATCGTATAATTCTTTTAATATATCTCTGACAGAACTTGGGTCATATGGATTTGTGCCTGTATAATGAAGTTTGGCTTGTCTCCTTTGTTCTTTCATCCAATCTTCCTCTCCCCTTTGTTTTAATATTTTTGGACCGACCATTCCCTCTACCGCAGTCTGTAATTGCCGCATAGGCGGTTGTTTAACCGTGTAATCCGAGAATGATTCCGGAGACCATTGCTTATAAACTTGTTTAACTTTTTTAACTTTATTCATTATATAATTTATATTATATAATATTTATTATAATATAAATTAATCAATTATAATTCTATAACTAATTAGACCGAAACCTATAATCTGACCATAAAATAAATATAATCTTATATATTTATCAACATCCTTACATTTTTCTTCATTTCCGATATCATAATATAATTTTATTAGTATACCCGAAATTAAAAGTGTAAATAATTCGAATATTTTCTTATTTTTTTTAAAGAAATTACCAAGTATTTTACTCAATTTAATTAAAAATAAACGTGATTGACTTCTTTCAAGATTATTCTTTATTTTACTATAATTATGAAATATATAACTTAATATTATAACTAGTAATATTAATAAACATAACTCTATTAGATAATAATCAAAAAATATATTCAGATATGGTGAATTTATTTCTTCACAATTAGATTTATTTTTTATATCATACAAATATTTTAGATTTATTAAATTCAATGCAATTGGTATGGCGAAAAATAAAATACCCATTAAAGATAACATATAAATATATATTATATATTATTTCTATTGATTCTCCTTGTTCTTCTCTTATTCTTCCGAGGAGCATTCATTTTTCTTTTTATCGGAGACTTTCTAGTAGTCTTTCTATTAGTCTTTCTGGTAGTCTTTCTAGTAGTCTTTCTAGTAGTCTTTCTGGTAGTCTTTCTAGTAGTCTTTCTAGTAGACTTACCTTGAGATTTATTTTTCTTATTATTCTTTTCTTTAATCTTAGGATAAAGGGCATCAAAATGATGGGAACCCTTTGATTTAGTTTTCCCTAAATTATGATACAGAAAAATATCATCCATAATATCCTTATTTTTTACTTCATATCCTAATCCAACATTACTAAACTTACCTTTATTATGAATATAAACCCTTATATTTCTATTTAATAGATTGGACATACCGTAGATCTCTATCTGACCAGCATAAGAATCATATCTTGACATATATGTTAAATATTTACCTACATTCTTAACTTTCTTATCTAATCCGCCACTATCTATTTCCGATTGAATTTCTTGAGCAATAGTCCTTTCAATCCCTTTAATCTTATAATCTAAATTCGCTCGCAACCATTTAATACATTCCTCCCTTAATCTTGTAGCCAATTTTCCTCTATTTTTTTCTGTTATTAATTTACCGTCTATTTCTATAGGATTTCCATCTTTTATTAATATGGCAGCAATCGAATGAAAAAAACAAGCTCCATCTCCGGAAACACCTATATGTGTAAAATCATTATACTTCATTATATAATAACACATAAAAAATTCTAATCTATCTCTTAATCTACAATCTATTCACATCATTCGTAACCTTCTGTAAAAGATCCATCATTTTCAGGTATTCACCCTCCGTTAGTTTCTCCTTTACGTCAAATAGATTTTCACCTATTTCCGCAATCGATCCCTTGATTTCTACCGCTAGTTCGGCATTGTTTTCGGGGGGATCTTCATTTTCATATTCACCTTCATACACCCCCACACCCCCCGTCCCATCCAAGACCCACGTTCCGTCTAGCAATTGAACCCAGTCTCCATTCCCATCCTCTTCATCGCCTTCATCGCTTTCATTTCTGTCTTCTGTCAAGTCCGGATAAATATCATTGCATACCGAACACACGTGTTCTTCAGGGACCCCCCCGACCGATACCATTGAGATACCATATCTTCGGCCCATTTTTTCCGAAATGAAGCAATTAGAACACCAATGGTATTCAGATAATGGTCGATCAAGCATCTCTTGGCAGCAACCGCAGACAAGACGACCCTCATGCTCCCTCAAACTATCTACCGGTTCACCCTGACCTGTCCGAACCCTTTCCCAGATGGTCCACTCATTCTGTGAACATACTTCACATCGGCGAATATCACCACGACTAGTATCTATCCAGTTGAAATATTCTCTCTCCGATGTATCTTCGTCTGATAATTCTATGTCCGAAAGATCTTCTGAATCTTCATCCTCCGCAAATAGAACTCTTGCGACCGGAAGTCTCTCAGCATCTTCCACAACCTTTTCTATCATTTCCTCGATCAGCTGCTCTATCAGGAGTTTTTCACCTATCTCCTCCTGCCACTCCCATGTGCTTGAGTCCGGACCCACGAGAGCATCGAACGAGATCTTCTGAATAAAAGCCATTGTCAAGTGTTCCTCTATTGTTTTCTGTTAGAAGATCTTCTAACAAGAATCAAATTTATTCAATGATTTTACCATTCTTCATGTCCAACAGCATCCCTGAACTATAATCCGCAGCCCACCAGAGAATACCACAGAGAACAATCAAGATTGTTTCAGTAAATTCGTCCATCTTTCTTTAAAAGATCTTTTAAGGATCTTTATCAAATTTAAATAAGAAAGAACATAAAAAATTCTATTCTAATTCTAATCTATCTTTATCTACCTCTACTTATACTCCATGTGCTTCTACCACAGGTCCGTGAAGATTAATGAGCACCTGTAACTTTCTGTCTAGTTCCAGTATTTTCTTGTCGCTCTCTTCGCATATTCTCCAAGACATGAGATGATCCGGTCCATTCGTGCTATGGGGTCTCGGTTTCCCTGGAGCGGCCCCCTGTGGTTTCGGGGGAGTTTCCTTTTTCATAGCAGGTGAAAATATCACTGATGGAACGAACACCTCAGCATTCGGGTTGAACTTGAAAGTCTTCTCCTCCATCTTCTCCTCCATCTTCTCCTCTATCTTCTCCTCGGCCTTCCACCATTCGGTGCCCAGTTTCTTGTCCATGTATTTCATGTAGATTTCCTTTATCTGCTCGTAGTATCTGAAAGGATAGTTCTTGACAGACTGATCCGCCAACGAGATCTTCTTGTTCTCGTCTGAGGCCTTCATCAGATCTATCCAATCGAATATCCTCTTGAAATCCTTCATCAACTCCATATCCTTGGTCCATATTTCGCCATATACACCCTCTTCAAAGAATGAGGGCCTGTCTTCACGGGGACATTTCTCCACGAATTTCGCCAACATGAGATTGAAGTTCCACGATGTCCGTTCGGATCGATTAGAACCATCAATCATCTCGGTAATCACCTCATTTTCTCCTATGACCTTGACTTCCGCCTCTTCGTTGAACATAAGGGACTTTCCCATGGAATCCTCCTTCTTCCCCAATGTATTTCCACCCCTCCCGCGCCCCCCAGGGCTCCAGAGGGGGTGATCTACGTTGATGGACTCAAGGAAACTCATTTTTTCTCTGCAATACCCCTGACCGTACCCCTCATAGGGGATATGTCTCTTGTAGCAGATACGTCTTCCATCGTCCAGTGTGTCCCATACCTCCACGTATCTTGTCCCCCGATGTTCGGGGTTCCTCTCGGGATCGTAGATATCCGAGTAGAGGATTCCAGACATCTCTGTAACTCGAAAGTCCCTTCGCTTTTCTGTTGTATTTTATTTGTCTTTTAGTTTTCTTTTATCTGTTTTTCTGTTATTTTTTTCTGTTAGAAGATCTTCTAGAAAGAATCAAATTTTTATACATTCACCCTAGGACATAAAAAATTCTAATGTATTATGATCTATACTGTCTGTCTATTCTGTCTGTCTGTCTGTCTATTCTGTCTGTCTATTCTGTCACACAATCCACATGCACAACTCTCCACCAATGTCTTTTCCCTGGTGTATATTGGATGCGCCCCAATACGAATTCTCCTACAAGACCTCCTTCGCTCCTGTGCTTGTGGATCTCCTGAGGTTCCATCGAGAGTTGGCCGTAGTTGAGGTTGATGATATGTTTCAGTGCGCCCTTAGGGACAAACACTGAACCATACTTGCACTTCGCCACTGCGTGAGAATCCCCTGCTGCGACAATCTCCATTTCAATCTCTACCTCAGGGATCACACAAGTCATTGTGTCCCCTGGGTAGAAAGTCGTGTTCCAGTTGAAGTTGAACATCCAGTTCAGTGCGTCCCTCTGTGCCAGCATCTCTGGAGTGTATTGGGGGATCTTCCCATTTTTCCAAGAGGACCAATCCCCGCCGACCCATGCTTCATGTTGTTCTCCTTGGTTCCACTCCACGAAGTATGAGGGTTCATGGAGATCGTCCATAGTATCTCCCCCCAACCTCCACTGGTTGAGAGCTTCTGCTATTTCTGGGTCTTGAATGGATTCTTTTGGGTCATCCAGTTCGTCCACTGCCGCCCGTACCCCCTCGCAGTATGGACCGTTGTCCCAGTCCATACCGCTTTCATCGCAGAGTTCTTCAAGCATTTCTCTTGGGACTGGTAGATCCCATGTGTCCAAGCCCTCGCATGTCCAGTCAGGACCCTTAATGAACGGTCTTATGTCTGGACCCCATAGAGTGATGTTCTCACCCTTGACCTTGATGGTGATATCTTCCACCGGTGTGGAGAGATGGTACTGACCTGAGACGAGTGGCCTCTCGTCCATTCCCACGTATGCCATGATCCCCTGAGTCTCTCCTGAGTCTCTCCTGAGTCTCTCCTGAGTATCCTATTGTTGGTGAGTATGTGAGTTTCTGAGTCTGTTGTCTCTAGTTGTTTATCTGTTAGAAGACCTCCTAAGAAGTATCAAATTTTTCAATTCTTCTAGAGACTCCCTGGAGACATATTGGTCCCTAGAGACTCCTTGGAGACAGAGTGGACCCTAGAGACTCCTTGGAGACAGAGTGGACCCTAGAGACTCCTTGGAGACAAGGTGGACCCTAGAGACTCCTTGGAGACAGAGTGGACCCTAGAGACTCCTTGGAGACAGAGTGGACCCTAGAGACTCCTTGGAGACAAGGTGGTAAAAGATATTCCTTAAAATTTGATACTCTTTAGAAGATCTTCCAGCAGATAAACAACTAGAGACAACTTACTGGCAACTAGAGACAACTAGAGACAACTAGAGACTCGTGGGACTCGTGGGACTCGTGGGACTCAGGAGACTCGTTGGACTCGGGGAGAGAGCATGGCTGCCTGTGTTGCTGGTCAGGTCACCGAAGCTACCATCGAGCTGGGATGCTATCCTCCACTTCCATCCTCTTGGGATGGGTGTGGAAGATTTCAAGTGGACTTGTGGGGACCCGGAGTGCCGAAGTTCATGAAGTCTTCTACCTATGAGTGGGATGACATGGCCACCATCTTGGATCTCTGCGAGGAGAGTGGTCTCGTAGAGGGTAAGGGTCCGGCCTACGAGGCGGAGGAGGAGGCTCACCGGAGGATCATGGATTTCGAACTCCTTGCTGGGCTCAACACTGATCAGGATCTCTCTGATTTCGTGGAGACCCACAACTTCATAGAGGATGCCGAACATGCTGCGGCACTTGACCAGTGGCTTGCTGGAGACGACCATGGTCTAGAGTCCACCGAGGATACTATCTTGATAGAGTCCCACTATGATGAAGAAGCCCACCATGTTGCTTTCTCTGAGGAGGTTAACAAGGGTGAGATACTCTTGAAACTGATGGGGTGGACTGGAGGACCCCTTGGTTGTAGGGGCAGCGGTATCATCGAACCCATCAAGGCTACGGGGGGCAATGATACTATGGGATTGGGATACCAAGGTGAGGAGATCTTTCCACCCTACGAAGGTGAGGAGATCACCGACTCCATGAAGCTCACCGGAATGGGTGCTAACTACGGCACTGGTTCTTGCTCGCGAGGAACAGTATTCATCCCTCGCGGAGCATTGAAGCACATAGAGAATATCTGCGACCAGAAGAGTTCTCGTGAAAGTCCAATCGGTGAGACTTTCATGTGCGAACTTGTTGCTGGACAAGGCAGGCATCCTTGGAGACTCAAGAAGGTCTTGGAGATTGAGATGACCTGGAGTGCGATAGAGTGAGTATAGGATAGTGTAGGATAGTGTAGGATATAGTTTAGGATAGTGTAGTTTTTTATCTACTGACTCCTTGGAGACAATTTGGACCTTGGGGACTCCTTGGAGACAATTTGGACCTTGGAGACTCCTTGGAGACAACCCATCAAGAGGTCTAAAAATTTGATTCTTTCTAGAAGATCTTCCAGCAGAAAAACAACCAACATACAACTAAGCAACTTACTCACCACAGCTCTAAGCGTATCACAGAGAAGGCTCGGACACCCCAGACACTCTCCAAGACCATGAGTTCTGTTTCCCCAAAGCAGGGTCACCTCACCAACGAGGCTCACCTTGGCTCAATTAAGAATGGTCTGACCGAAGGGTTCCAGGCTGGATGGGAGGCATGCATCCGCGCCAGTCAGGCAAGGATTGCCGCGAAAATCGGTGATCCTAAGAAAGTCTCTGATTGGGACTGGGAAATCAAGAACGCTCTCCAAGAGGGCATGGAGGGATTGGAAGAATTCAATGCCTCCAAGATGATGGAATCCTTCTTGGGAAATATAGACCTATGGTCTATGGACCCACGCGATGACAAGGAGGTCGCGGAAAAGAAACCTCGGAAGAAGAAGGACACCGAAGATGGTGCCGGAGAAAAACCTAAACAGGCGAAGAAGTCATCTGGAGCATGGGTGGATGATCCAGCACTGGCAGAGAAACCCTTCGACCCCGAGTTCTGCAACTGCCGAAAGTGGAACAAGGGATTCGGTGCGCAGTGTAACCGCGCAGTATCCGAAGATGGTCTCTGCTCTATGCACAAGAAGCAATACGACAAGATCATCGATAATGGTGGTGAAGACTTGAGTCATGGTCGCTACAACGAGGAGCGACCCGAAAAGTGTCTCGCGAAACCCGATAAGGAACATGTCCACCCTTGGAAGGACCTCATTGAGCCCAAGAATGAGGGTGGGGGCGAGGAGAAGAAGGAGAAGAAGGAGAAGAAGGAGAAGAAGGGGAAGAAGGAGAAGAAGGATAAGAAGGATAAGAAGGATAAGAAGGCGAAGAAGGCTGAGAAGGCGGAGAAGGCTGAGAAGAAGGAGAAAAAGGGGGAACCTATGCCAGCAGAGAAGGTCGCGGAGGCGGCCGCGGAAATAGTGGAACATGTGATAGAGGAGGCAGTAAAGGGTGCTATAGGGGCGGCAGCGGAGACGGTGGAACATGTCATAGAGGAGGCGGTGAAGGATGTAGTAGTACAAGTCCAAGAGAAAGATGAAGAAGGAGACGAAGACGAAGAGAAAACGCAGGAGTTGGAAGACGATGATACAGAGAAAGACCTCTCGGAAGATTCAACCGAACTAAAGGAGATTGATTACAAGGGACAGACATATCTCCTGAATACCGCCACGAAAGATGTGATCGATGCGGATGACGGCGAGAAGGTTGGGACAGCGACATTGGACGAAGAGGGAGAAGTGCAGAAGATTGAATTCGAAGGGGATAATGACGATGACAGCGATGACAGTGATGACAGCGATGACAGCGATGAAGAGAGTGAATAGTTAGTTTTAGGATAGGATAGTGTAGAATTCAATAAATTTTTTATGAAATATTTAATTTTTCCGATTTTTAAATACCAGGCAACGGTAATACAATAAATCATATCAACCCCTCTCCATAAGAAACCACAGAATAACTGCGGAAATATTAAACGAAATATACCAAGGTGAATACAACCCTCCGGGAATTATTATCTAAGTTAATTTAAAATTAAATTTTTTTATTTCAAAAAATAAAGTAAAAACTTTTCAAAAAATTTAATTTTAAATTAACTTAGATAATAATTCCAGGAGG
>VMHT01217822.1_pt1 | contig 15116 bp, 5 predicted proteins | sample 4693611 | NCBI WGS metagenome assembly VMHT01 (sample SAMN12280063, study PRJNA550983) | marine metagenome | isolation source: seawater sampled from same location over 5 years 0.02-0.2 micron viral filtrate | place: USA: collected off the coast of southern California halfway between the port... ... | reverse complement strand
GGGATACGATACAATATTATAATAAACATTTGGTTTAATCATGTTTATAGGTAATCTCAAGGTGTCACCTTGCTCTGTTACAGCTAACACGTGGGTTATCTGTATTTTAGGTTTTTTAGTGTGCGTTCCGCAACTACTTACAGTAGCAGCTAGAACAAAAAGGGCAATTTTCCATAGTTTCATATTATTTATTTGTTAGTTCAATTATTTTATTAACTCTATCATCTTCGTATTTAAGCTCTTTTATTTCTTTTTTAGTTAAACCTAGGTTTATTAAAGACTTTACTTGATCCGATTTATTAGTATCAACTATAGAGTCTCTACGTTTCATCTGTTTTATTTCTTCTTTAGTTTTACCTTTATACTTTTCAAGTTCTTTTAATCTTTTTCTTTCAGCTCTGTCATCTATAACTTTTTGCTTTCTAGCTTTTTCTTTAGCTTCTTTTGATTCTATCTTGACAAGATCTCTTTCTTCATTTTTAGTACCAACATCCCATGTTCTGTAACCTAAAGCAAGTGCTATTCTTTGGAAAGTAGTGTTTCTAGCATCTAATGTTTCTACAATAGCATCTATTTCTACAACTGCTCTTTCAAGTGGTAAATTAGTTATTGCTTCAGCAAGTGATGCTACAACTTGATACGAAGGACTAAGATTTACTTTACCTTTTAATGTTACATCCCAGCCTTGTTCTTTTATAACCTCTTCATTGTAATCTTTTGCTTTTATAGCATTGTTAATTTTTCTAAGCTTAGAACCAACAGGTGGACTTAAGTTTAAAGCTTCGAGTAATGTGTTTCTATGGTCTTTACCAAATGCATCTTTTTTCTCTTCTTTAAAATACGTCATTATAGTATTTTTAAGAGTAGCTACGATAGCTCCATATACTCCAGAACCTCTAAGCATAGTATCAACCATACTGTTAACTATTCTTTCTCCTTTTTTATCAAGAGTTTGTTTTTTCTTTTCTTCATCTTCTTCATCACTAAATCCAGGTATAGTAGCAAATAAAGCATTTTGTAACGTAGCAAATATCATACCTTGAACAGCACCATAGTATATCATTTTAGATACATTAGTTTTTTGATCACCTCTTCCGTTAATAAAATCTCTTGATGCTTTGTTAAATATTCTAGTAACCTGAGCAGGTGTATTTTGAAAAGCTAAAAGTAATCTACCTAAAATACTAGCTTGTTGCTGTGATATTAACATAGGATCAGCTGACTGTTGTGATACGTCTGAAGTTGAAGAAAAATCTTCAAATGCTTTAGCTTCAGCATCAACATCTGACATACCTTGTTTTTTATAAGTATTTAGTCTGTTTCTATAAAACGTAGCACCACCCGATGCAATAGCAAAACTATCTGCAAGTTGTGTTGGTGTAAAACCTATTTTAAGTAAATAACTTAATATTGCTTGCGGTTTGTTTAATGCACCTTTAGCAGCATTGGCAAGTTCAGCTTCATTTACATCTTTTCTTAATCCTGATCTTCTTTGTTTTAATTTAGGTGAATTCCACAGTGTAGCAAAATCTTTCCAGTATTGAGGTTGATTACCAAACGCTACAGCAGCTTTAAAAGGATTGTTATCTGACCAATTTAAAAAGTTAACTGATGATATAGTTTGTAACAACGCTGATTTTCTGTTAAAGAACATGATAGCACCAATAGAGTTGTTTACCCAGTTGTTAAATTGATTAGTTAATTTATTAGTACCAGAAGGTCTGTTAGTACCATTTTTCATACGGTACAATGAGTCTTCCATAGCCTCTCTCCAGTTAGTTCCTAAAGCAACTTCCATTTTATTTAAATTTTCTTTAGAAAATATTACATCAGAGTTTGCTATAAATTCAGCTAAAAATTGTTTTCTACCAACTTTGTTTGTTAAATTATTTAAATCAGATATTAAACTTTCAGAATCCCAATGAGGACTAGGTTCAACCCATTTATCTCTTTTACTAATTAATAAAGTTGAGTCATTAAATAAATTTAACTGAGGGTCATTCGTAACAACACTGTTTAATTTTTTTATATCTCGTTTAGATAAACCCGGTATTTCAAAACCAGCTCTTGTCCAAAGATTAACTCTTAAAGCTTGATCAAAAGTAAATTCAGTACCTGGTACAATCTTACCTAGTTTTTTAGCTACTTTAGGATTTTGCTTTAATAAAGTGGAATAGTCATTTTTTAAAGCTTGTCTATATTTATCTATATCAGCAATACCTTTTTGATATGGTTTTACTAAATTATCTTGTACCCATTTTTGCTGTTGTTCACCTTTTCTACCTTTACCATACAAATCATACATTAACCCTTGGAAATCTTGAGCTCCTGAAGATATTAATTTAAAGTTTCTTACTTTTGCACCGCGTCTTTTAGCTACAATATCAGAAAACCTATACTTAGCTTTTATACCTTTAGTATCTTGTATTATGTTATTTATGTCAGCATCTAGTTTAACAGGATCTGGTAATGAGCGTTTTAATTTAGGATTGTTTTTTAAAGCATTTTTACCATTATCTAATATTCTATCTACTTTTATATCTGCAACCGCAATAGTCATACCTTGCTGTGCTATTTCTTGTAACACTGTGTTTGCTTTACCTATCATTTGATAGTCAGCAAAATTTATACCACCGTCAACACTAGCTACATTAGGGTTGTTGTATCGAGCCCATGTAGTAATATTTTTCATAGTATAAAACGCTGCAGGCATACTAGAAACATAATTAAAATAAGGACTTTTTAGTTTGTTATCATCTTTAACAAGTAAACCGCCTTGAAAATAGTTTTTCTGTACAAAATTAAAGTTATTATCTACTTGACCTAAAGCCGCTGTAGTTAATAAAAAATTACCAACACTACTAGCAGGCATGCTGTGTTCTTCTCTTAATGGTCCGTTTACTTTACTATAAAAAGTAATTGGTGCTAAAGCTCTTAAAAAACTACTAGAACCATCTTGCGTATCTCTCATTACAGCTGTCCAAAAAGTAATGTTTTGTGGATTATTTTTTAAATCAGCTTCTATTCCTTTTGTTATTTGTTTTAGATAAGGCATTTTAAGTGCTTCGTTATCTTTAAAGTTTTGTGAATTAGAAAGTTTTTTAAATCCTGATGGTGTTAATTTATTGTATTTAGTTCTTGTAGCTCTTTTGTTAGTTGGGCTTTTAAACTCAACTCCTTTTAAATCAGCATTTAATTCAACAACGCTATTGTATAAACTTTTACCGTATTTTGCTCCAGTTGCAGCAAAATTTGCTGAGTTAAAAAAAGATTTTGGAAAATTACCAGACTCTGCTAAACCTCTTACAAAGTTTTTTCTAGCAATTTTTTGTTTTGGGGTTAAAATATATTTATTACCTTTTCTTGGTAAAGCTTTAAAACTAGTACCATTTTTAGCATTAATAAAATCTATTAAATTTTGGCCAACTGTCAAGTCTCCAACTTCACCAAAAAGTTTTAAAGATTCTCTTAATTTTTTTCCTTCTGCTGATATTTGTATTCCTGTTGGATTAGGCAAACTAAATACTAGCTTAGATTTACCTCTTTCAAGATTAGCTTTTGCAATAACAACATCACTAGTTTGTGTTTTAGTATCTAGTATGTTTCTAGCGCCTCGGTTTGCCATTTGTTCTGCAACGCCTTTTAACAATCCTTTTATAGTTTGTGACTCAGAAGCTCTAGGAACATAATTAGGATCAACCTTGCCATTCTGCGTGCCTATAGAAGCATCGTAAACTTTATTATCGAATTTTTTAGGTGTTCTAACTAAATTATTACCAACTCTTTTAGGTGGGTTAAAAAATGTATTTAATATATTTCTACCTAAACCTAAACTTTCACCACCAACCTTTACAGGTTTACCACCTTTCTTTTTCGATGCAACAGTCTGAACTTGTTTATTAGCTTGACCTAAAACTACATTTTTAATAAATGGTTTAGCGGCTAATAATATTCTTTGTGCTTTTAAAGATTCACCTTTAGATAAGTTATCTTTAGGGTTAGACAGTTTGTTTGCAGGTACACCTATTGCTTTAGCTAATACATCATAAGGTGTTATTGCTTGCAATTGTTTTGATGTTAAATTAGGACTAGTTATATCAATACCTTTTTCTTGTGCTAGTTTATTTACACTATCTGTAAAATCTTTTTCAAATTGTTTTACATCAATTGATGGATCAGCTTTTTTAGCAAAATTCATTACATCAATTATAGGTTTTGTATCTTGAGCTGTATCTGTCTCTGTTGTAGTATCTGCAACTTGTTGTGCTTGTGGACTATCTAAGCTTTGTGTAACACCTTGTTCTGATGATTCAACGCCTAGTTTAGTTGCTAAAGCATTTAATCTTTGCATACCTGTGTTAGCCATATATCTATCAAAAGAAACTTGATTACCATCTTTATCCTTTTTAGTTGGATCATATTTTTGTGCAATTTCAGCTAACTCTGTTTTAGCACTATCTAAATATGTTGCTCTATCTAACCCAGCTTTTTCTCTTATATTTTTAGGTATACCTCTATAATATTTTGCAACAGCTCTATTAGCTACTTTACCAACCATTGTTTCAACTTGTGTAGCATCAACACCTTTAACTGTAGGTAAACTAGCTTTAGTTGTTGTTTTAGTTTGAGTTGCTGGTTTAGTTAATTTACCTTTTGCACCTTCTTTAGCAACTTGTAATGTTTGAGAACTTAACTTACCTTGGCTAACTTCTTTTTGAAAGTTTTTAACAAAGCTAACTACATCACTGCCTTTATTAAATTTAGTTTGCCAACCTAATTTACCAGCTGCGTCAGTAATTAGTTTACCTATTTTTCCTAAAAATGTTTCAGGTAGTTTAACATCTTTTGTAGCTATAGCATCACCTAATAAATTCATAGCCTCTTCATAAGCATCTGCTTCACTTATTTTACCAGTCTCTACAGCTCTTTGATATTGATCTATTCTACCAGCAAACTTAGATGTATCTATACCTTCTATTTTTCCTAGTTCAGATAAAACACTTTTACCAAAAGCTTTTTGTGCGGCAGGATTACCTTTAAAAGTTTGAGCCATAATACCATGCAAAAACTCATGAGCAGCAACATTTACTTGTTTGTTTTTAAGTGCAGCAGCTTTATTTATTATTATTTCACCGGTTTCCGGGTTAAATGAACCAGGTAAATTAGGATCTAGCATGTCTTCAAGCTGTGATGGATCAACTTCTTTACCATCAGTTTCAGCTAAAGACATTTTTTGATTATTTCTTTTTTGTCTTTCTATATTTTCTCTACTTACATCCTCTATTTCTGTAACACTAACTCCATCAATATTTTGAGCCATGTCTTGTATAGTTTCAGTAGTAGCTTTATAATGCGCTTCAATAGCTGGTTCCATTATAGCATCTCTTTCTTGTGAAAGTTTACCATTTTCAAACTCTAAACCGTTTATTATTTCACTTTTTGCTGCACCATCTAAGTTATTATCTGCTCTTATTATTTCAATAGATCTATTATTGTCAAACTCTTTTTTATGTATACTTATTAATTCAGACTTTTGTTCTGGAGCTAAATAATCAGTAGACATAGCTTGATCAACTCTTATTTCTGAATTAGCAATAACTAAGTCATCTATTTTAGTTTCTATTATACTTTTTGTTTTTGGATCAAGATTTTTATTCTTTAATTGATCAGATAAATTTATTATGCTTGCTGCGTTAGCATCAAAGCTAGCGTTTAAATTTTTAGTTTTAAAAGGTGCTAACATTTTGTTACCAATAGATGGTGCTCTAAATAATACACCACTCATAAATACACCACCAACATACATTTCTTCTAAACCATCAAAAAGATTTACATCTTTGCCAAGAATATATTTATCCGCTAAATTTTCAGAAAATCCAGCAAACATTTCACCTAAGCCTTCTTCGTTAACATCGAAACCTAGCGCTTTAGCTTTATTAAAATTAAAAATATTTTTCTTTAATCCTTCTGTAAAGCTAGTTTTAACTTTATTTACCGGTATGTTTTTTACTTTTAATCTTTTTAATTGGCCTAAAGTTAATCTTTCAGATAAAACTTCACCACCCGCAGTCATTAAAGCACCTCCATACATTTGCCAAGATGAATAAGTGGCACCATCTTTCATTTCAAGTTCCATAGATCTAAACTTACCACCACCTGAAGCAGCACCTAATAAAGGTAATGCGGCTTGTGGTGCAACAATCATAAGACCTATTTGAGGACCTTGAGTAGCGGCAAACTGTAAACCCCAATTAGCCCAATCTTTAGCACCATTTATATCATCATAAGATATAGGTTCAGCTACAGCGGCTCTTAAATAATCACTGTAACCATATAATTCATCAAACTTATCTTCATCATTATAAAAAGCTTCAAATAAGGGACTAGCTTGTTGTAATGAATTAACAGCTATTCCAACAGGAATATATTTTTCTGGTAATAAAGATTGCATAGCTGGTAAAGCTATGTTTTTAACTATATTTTTAGCACTAAATTTATCAGCAAATTTTGATATATTTATTCCTAGATCAAGAGCAGATGCACCAAGTAAACCGCCTAATTGAGTTATTCCATTGTAATTTCTACCTATTAAATTACCATACTCCGCTATCTCTTCTACATTGTCTACAATAAACTCATTATCTAATTGATTTTGCTCTAACACGGCCATGTGTTTATTTCTTTCTTTAGCTAACTTTTCTAATTCAACTTTTAATTGTAAGTACTCTTCTGTTGTTTCAGGTTTTTTCTTTATTAATTTTTTAAATTTTTCGTCTATTAAATCTATATTGTTAGCGGCGTTTTTGCTTGTAACTGTTAATTCAGCAGATGCTTTTTCCATCTTTCCCGTTAACATATCATACATTTCGCTCAACTCTTCTTGTTCTTCTGGCATACCTAAGCCATATTTACCATCTGAGTTTTTAGCTTTTATAATATTTTTAATTGTATTTTCTTTATATTTTTTTACTATTAAATCATCTGTATAAAGCTTACGAGCTTCCATTAATATTTCTTGCTCTGTAGGTTCTTTTTTAGGATCAGATGGTTTTAATTTCTTTTTTTTACTTTGTAATGAGGCTAATGCTTGTGTATAATATTTTTTTTGAGTATCTATTTTCTTTTGTGACTCTGAATCTAATGCAATATCTTCACTACGAAATAAATCACCTACATCATCAATTAATTCACTAAGACCTGCTGCAATTCCGAAAGCCTCGTAATCATCACCTTTAGCTTCTTCATCATAATAATCTTGATCTCTTAAATTTTTAGGATTTAAATCAACATTATTAATACTACCGTCTTCATTTATTTTAAATATTTCGTTAACACTATTGTTAACTTCTTTAACTTGATCAGATGTTAAATCTCCTTCTGATTGAGCTTTTTGAAATATTTTCCAACTATCGTAATCTTTACCAAGCACTTTTCTTTCAAGCTCTTCTGGATCTAGTTTTGCCCTAGAAACATACTCTTCTAGTTTTATTTCTGGTAAACTAGGTTTTGTTGGTATAAAATAATTAGCTTTTTGGCCAAAAGCACCTTGCTTTACATTAGACAAACCATATTGTTCTGGTAAATCTCCAAAAACCATATTATCAGGATTCTTAGTTTCTACAGCTTGTTGATTAACAATGTCTTGCTCTTGTTTTTCTTCTTTTTTTTCAGTTGTTTCAACATCGCTAAAACTATTTATGTTTAGTGGCTCTGCGCTAAGATTTTTAGTTAAAAAACTATCTACCTTTTCATCAGGAATATTGTATGTCTTACCATTAAACGTATATCTTGGCATAAAATTATATTTTAATTTTCTACAAACTCAGCAAATTCATCAACTTCTTCAACCACTTCTTCTCCTTTAGGTTGTTGTTTTAATCTAGGTTCTCCACTTGGAAACTCTTTACCTATTTCTTTTTCTAAATACCATTTTTGATAGTCTTTTTGAAATTTCTTTTTTTGATTTTCTTTTAATGCTATACCGGGTTTTAAATAAAAATCAGTTACTTCTGACAATACGTTATTGTTAAAAGCTATAACTTGATCTGAACTTTGGTATGCACCAAGCAGACCAGCTGATATTTTATCCATAGTTAAAGTAAACGCTAAACTTTTGCCTATAGTTTCTCTGTCTATTTCATAAAAATCTTGAACCATGTTACCAGACAGATCTTTAGCTTTTAGCTTTACTTCACCGTTTTTATCTTTAACTCTATAAGTTTCTGTAACCCCACCTGTTAAAATACCTGGATCTGAAGGATTTTTTTGAGGTTTTTGCTCAAATATTTCAGGGTTAGTTTGTTTAAACTCTTGGTTTTCTTTTGTTGTATCCGGAATAGTTATAAACATGTCTTGAGTTTCTGACAATGTATTGATTTTATTAAGTAAAAGTTTTTCTACAAAAATACCATTTTCATCATATATAAGCCAAGCTAAATTATTTATATTTCCATCTATTGCTTCAAGATCTATTTTACCTTTTAAGTCATCATTTAATATGCTAAGTGCTATAAACCTACTTACTGGAGTGCCCATCATGTCCAAACCACCCATTATACCAGATATTTGAACCATATTATTCCAAACCTCTGTGTTAGAAGCAATATTCTCCATGCTTTGCTGTATAGTATTTACCATTTTTAAAATATCCTCAGTCATTTTTCTATCTCTAAGAGGATTTTCAGATGTACCATTATCAAGTTTTAACTGTAAATCTGAATATAACTTTATATATGGATCAAAAAACCTACTCCAATCAACATCTTGTGATGGAGTATCGTTTTCACCTAATCTATAAGATAATGAAGACTGGTACTCAGAGATATAAAACTTAACCTCTTCGTTATCTTCTTTGTTTTTCACTAATTGTTCTTTTAAACCCATTTCTTTTTAATTTTAATTGGTAAGCGCTTTTTCAACGTTAAAACTTTTAGTCAAATTTCCATCAACATCTGTAAATCCAGATCCTACAGAATCAGCTAAACCACCTATACTACTAGCTATATCACCTATTGCGTTAGCTTTTTGCATTGAAGCTCCGTATTCACCTTTTTTAGCTGTGTTATAACTTTGCCTAAGAAAGCTCATTTTACTATTGTCTCTTCTTTCTTGTGCATTAAACTTAAATGTTCTACCTTGAGCATCTGCCGTTTGCATTCTTCTGCCTTCTTGTATATTTACGTTTTGTACTCTAACTTGCTCTCTAGTTTGTGCAGCTTGCAATCTTTCTTCACCACCTGCTCTTAGTTTTTCATTAGCAACCTCTTGTTGTTCTATACTAGCTGAAACACCTTTTTTACTTTGTAACGCGGCTTGAGCTAAAGCAGTTGCACCACCAGCGCCAGCGCCTGTAGCTCTTATTGTATCTAAAGTATTTGCTAACGCAATATCTGCTTCTTCTATCTGCATTTCAGCAGCTGCAGTAGAAACACTTAAGCTAGCATATGGGTTACTTAAGTTACCACTAAGATCTTTAGCCATAGAACTTAAGTTAGCAAAGTTATCATAAGGATTAATTACTTTTTGTCTTCCTTTTTCAAGACTAGCCATTTCAGCTGTAGCCTTTTTTCTATCAGCAGCATATCTTCTCTGGTTTCGCTTAGCAGCTGCTCTTTTAGCAAACCCACCAATTACACCGCCAATTGCACTAAATAATCCCATAATTTATATTGTTAATATGATGATTCAACAGTGTTACTTGACACTGCGAATAATTCTTTTTTAATATTGCTATAAGTCGTATTGTTAAGTTTCATTTTAACAGTAGACCAAAATCCTTTTATACCAGAAATATCAGCTCCCCAAACCACCTCTCCTGTTTGCCCTGCACTTGTTGATATTGGTTGTTGTAAGTTTGCAAAAAACTTATTTTCTTTCTTTTTAAATTTTAAACTAAACAATTCTTGTTCTAAAGCTTGCATGGTTGTTGCTTGGGCAAAAGCACCTATTGGTAAACTAGTGTCACCAGAACTTGCTATCATTGATTGTAGTTCCCATCCTGTTGCACCTTCATAATTTATTGTTTTAAAACTTTTAATAACAGAAGGTTGAGAGTTTAATATTAATGTAACATCTGAATTATAAACTGTCCCGTAGAAACTTCCAAAATTATTATCAACATTAACCGTATTTTGATAGTGTTTCCAAGGTTTGCCACCATAAAAACTATAAAAACTACTATTTAAACTAGTTGTAAAAGTTGGTTTAAAACTTAAAAAACTTGTCCAACCCTGTACTCCTTCATCAAAACTAGCTGTTGTATAGTCTTTATCTAAAACACCATCTCCATCAGTATCAAAAATATTTTGAGTGTACTGTATAGATAAAACATACATGTTAGTATGTTCATCAAAACCTCCTATAATTTTACTAATAACACTATTACCCTCTGAATTTGTTTGTGAAAGTCTATCTCTAAAATAATCATGCATACCATATGATGATATTTCAATAATTTCACCACCAGTAGATAATCTTAATACTGCATTTCTTTTTCTATCAGTAAAATATTTTCTATAACCATATACCGCAAAACTAAATGGATCTGTGGATATACCATATTCACCTGCAAAAGGTATTATTTGACCTATAACCATTCTACCTGAAGCTGTTAAAGCTTGACCTTCAGCTGTGTATATAGCATCTTTATCTATTAAAGCTCTACTAACTTTATCTTCTTGAAATATAATTAGGTTTGTATCTTCTGCATATAATTTTTGTATAGAACCATTAGCAGGATCTACAGATCTAGTTATTTCTTCTGCAACAGAAAATTGATTAGTTTGATTAACACCAGTTCTAGAATTAAATATACCAGAGTATATCATAGTGTTAATTCTATTTTGTTGCTGTGGATATTGTTCTGCTATATAAGCTTTTACACCTAAATCTACTGTTAAATTATTATAACCACCTCTAATTCTAGATTCTTCTATATACCAGTCTTCCGCTGGAACAGATGTATAAGCTCTAGGAACATTATTATACGGAGCTGTAGGCGCCGAGGGTGTTTCATTTACTACATTTTTAAGCTTTTTAAGCCAAAATGTGTTAAAATAGTTTAATTCTAGAGTTGTAGACATAATTTTATTATCACTTATTTTACTACATTATTACTTAAGATGGGCAGTTTGTAACAGCTATAACTTTTCCGGTGCCGCCTTGTTCTATTTGGAAATATAATCTATCTGTTCCAGTACCAGATCCATAGCCACAATTATAAGTATAATAACCGCCTACAGCTAACGCAGAATTTTGCGCGGGACCAACAGCTATAATATCATTAACTTGAGGTGAAGCGTTATTTGTTGTTCTATTGTAATAAAGATTATCACCACAAGAAGGATCTTGAGCTCCATTTAGTGGACAAGCTTGCGGTAGATTACCCTGTTGATTACCAGCAGAAAATTCAAAACCTACAGTAGTTGAAGCGACTACAACTCTTTGATTAGCTTCTATATATTCAGCTCCAGTTCCACCATTTGCATCTGTTAGTCTAATAGTAAGATTATAGGTAGTTGCAGCGGCTCCTGATTGTGAAATCACACCTGTATTAGCGTCTATAGAAAAATAACCACTAGAATTACCAGAACCGGTAATACTCCACTGTAATTGTAACGTGTTGTTGCTTGTGTCAGACGAACCATTAACCCCTGTTAACGTGGCTATTGTACCTGAAGTTGCTGTGTTATTGTTTATAATAGGCAATTGACCATTTGTAACATTATTTATAGTGGGTTGAGAGTTAGATAAACTACCAGCTAGTTGTAATGTACCAGAAGTTATACCACTACTATTTGTAATGTTCATTGTTAAAGTAAAATTATCATCAACGGCACTATTATTATCATAAACAAATGGGCTTGTTATTTTAAAACTATAACCATTTGTTGTAGCGGTTGTATTAACAGGTTGTATAGCTGCATTAGTTGTTGTATAGTTTGTTAAAGTTGTATTGTTTACTTGAGTACCATTACCATCTACAGGTTGAACGCTTGATAAAAAAGTAGCTCCTGAAGCGGTAGATTCTGGCTGAGTCCAAGTGTATGAACCAAATCCACCAACACCATCAAAATCTGTTGCAACAGCAGCATTTAAATCTGCTATCAACCCAACGGTTGCTGTTTCCCAGTATATATCCAACAAAGATTCAACGGGTTCTGTTTCGTAAACAGCTAAATGAGGTACCATACTACTTGTGTTGCTAGATGCTACACCTATATCTTGAGACGTGGATAATCTTGCAATCAATGGATTTGTATCTAATTGATAAACACTATTTTGTCCTACTATACTTAATGTAGAGTATAAATTAGGAGCATTGCTACCATCACCAAAATATTCAAAAGCCATGTTAGAATCAGAAGCGGTAGATATACTTATTGCTGTATCTTTTAATGGTATTACATTTGTATTAGTTCTTGGATAAAATTGTTTATTTGTTGTTAAAGTGTTTTCAACTCTACCAAATAATTCAACAGAACTTCTAAACTGTCTTTGTTCTGGCCCTATCTCTGTTAAATCTCTAGGAACTTTATTTATATTGTCATTTAATAAAACTATATTAGACGTGTTTGTAGCATCTGGAAAATCAACTTTAGGTGAAACACCTGTTTGGTCAGGATAACCTTTTATTATGCCAGGAAGATAAACATTATAATACTCTTGTTCTTGTTGTTTTACCACAACCTTATATGAATACCAACCTTTTTCATTTAATGTATAAGCATACTTAACATCAGAACCTGGATTACCTGTAAGCTCATAAATTTCTTTATTTACCATACCATCACAAGTAACCGTATAAAAACCATTACCATCAACAGTAGGTGTAATAGTTACTTGCACAAAATCTTTATATTCACCTCTAAGATAATCGTATCTTTGAGGTATATTTGTAGTGGCGGTTGGTTTAAATATATAAGTAAAAGGACTAGTAAGACTAACCGTAGCAGTATTTCCTACTACGTCAAAACCACCACCTCTTGGATTAGCATATAAACCAGGTATATCTGGTGTAGATGATGTTGTAGGTGCAGTTATACCATCACCTTCTACAATAATTCTTAAAGCATCTCCAAACCAATCTTTTATAGTTGGAGAGGTTTCATTAGCAGGATTGTAAGGACTATATACGGTAGAACCACCATATGCAACACCACCAACAACCGTTGTTGTATCTTTTATATTTGATAAAATTACAGATGATTGTCTTCCAAATTTATCAGCTAAAACAAAACCAACTTGGTAATTTCTATTTTGTTTAACAGAGTGATTAGGATATTCTGCCCAATTAGCGTATTCAGCAGTTGTAAATTTTGGAGCTACAGCTGTTTTGTATTGTATAAATTCTGGTGGAGTGTATTTGTCTTTAAAATTACCATATATAATTCTGTTGCCCGCTGTTTCTTGAGATTGGGCTAAAACTGGTACTTTATCAAAAACTCTTGTTGTTTGATTTTCAGGTAAAGTTCTAAAAGGTTTAGATGATTGATATTTATAAGTAAACACATTGTTAACCGTTGTATTAACAACAGTACCTAAAGCTACTGTATCAACAACTTTAACGGCTCTACTATCAGCTTCTTTGTATAATATATCTATAGCTTTTATTTTATATGAACTGCTATTTAAATTACTTAAATTACTTATATTATCTGGTAAAGTTATAAGTAAATCTATGTTTTGCACACCATTTTCCATAAACTCTAATATAGTACTTCTGTATGCTTCATCTTCATTACCATTCAAAAAATAACCTTTTTGTTTAGGAATAAAAGTTATGGGAGTAAAAGGTGCCATAATAGAATATTCTCCATCATCATACTGAAACCTATAACTAAATCTAACAAATCTATCTTCTAAATAATCAGGATCACCAGGCCAGTCAGTTGCGGCTGGCATTGCTGTTCCTTGAAAAAATGGTGATATTTCTTGCCCTGTCATCATAGGGTTTAAAAAATATAGTTTATCAGTATTTTGAATAACTTGAGAAGGAGCAACATTAAGAGTAACCGTTGTTCCTACGTTGCTAACTACATATAAATATTCTGTAGGTAATATCTCATCGTTGTTAGTATTATTTGTACTTACTAGCAACATGCCTGGTTTTATTAAAGCGTTAGCACTTGCTAAGGTTATAGCTGTTGTTGCTGGGTTTAAAGTTGTAGCTCCTGTAACTTCTATTTTTTCTAATAAACTTATAGGTTCATAAGGATTATATTTAGCAACAGATATTTGAGATTCGTTATTATAATAATTAACTGTAGTTGCAGACTGAACATTTATTTTTCTAGGTTGATTTCTATTATCTGTAAAAAATAATAAATTTTCAATTAAACTTATACCAGTTATAGGGTTGTCAGTATGGAAATTTAAAAAACTTCCAGTAACTAAAACTTGCCAACTAGCTGGTTGCGTAAATTGAAAAATATAATGACTTGTGTTATCAGTAGTAAAATAAAAAATTCTATTATTATTTTCATCTGCAAAAAAACCAATAACAGTTTGACCATTTGGATAATTTGTTGAACTGCTTAACGCCAGTGAATTACCTAAAATAGTTTCTAATGCACCTATATCACTATCTTCAGATTTACCCACAGATATATTATTTGCATCTCTATACTCACCGTTAGGAATTAATCTATCATCTAAGTCCTTATTCATTTTGGACTTTAGAAAACTATTTTTAATTTCTGCCATGTTTAATATTTAATCCATTTAGATTGGTTTCTAAACACTTGAACTATTTGATCTAGTTTTATATTTGATAATCTTATCTTAGCATTTCTTAATTTAGCACTTCTTTCTCTTTTAAATCTTTGTACGATATATTCTTGAACACCTACACTAGTTGAAAGTATAGAGTATAATATGTGAGAATATAAAGCTTCTTCAGCTAATTTAGGTATTTTAACATCCAAGTCATAAGCATTACCATCAGATATGTATTCTAACACTATTAGCTTATCTTTTAAATCACTAGAAAAACCAAACTGACCTCTTCTGTCATCTATAACAAACCAACCGTTTCTTTGGCTTGTAACAGGGTTTAAGCCATATCTCTGGCCTAACGCATTGTTATAATAGTTTTGCCAATATAAATCAGCTACATT
>VMHT01076251.1_pt1 | contig 15116 bp, 18 predicted proteins | sample 4693611 | NCBI WGS metagenome assembly VMHT01 (sample SAMN12280063, study PRJNA550983) | marine metagenome | isolation source: seawater sampled from same location over 5 years 0.02-0.2 micron viral filtrate | place: USA: collected off the coast of southern California halfway between the port... ... | reverse complement strand
TTAAAACCACAGGATGCACATAACAAATTTATTGTATATTTAGCATGGAGACGAGCAACACACAAACAACCACCCAAGATACAAGAAAAACATCAACCATACCATTCGGATATAAATTAGATGAAGATAAAAAAACGTTATTACCTATCACAGAAGAGCTTGAGGCTTATAGAAAAGCAAAAGATTATCTTGAGTCTTGCTCTTATAGGGAAGTTGCTACTTGGCTTACCGCAACAACAGGCAGAAAGATTTCGGCACAAGGTCTTAGAAAGAAATTCTTAGGAGAAAAGAGTGAATGATGTACCCTTGCCAAAACCAAAACGGCAATATAACTATAGCACTGCTACAAAAGCAAAGATAGCATCACAAAAAAAGCTTAGAACAGCTAAAAAAACTGCTGAAAAGAAGAAAAAACAAGTAAAAGCACAAAGAGATAAGGTAAGATACCTAGAAAAAGGTCTAAAAAAGATAGAAGGAACACTTACTGGTCAAAATCCATCAGCTTTAACAGAGGATGACCTAAACATAGCTCCAAAAGCTCTAAAAGAGCATATAGAAGAGCTAGATAACGTTATCTTTAGACCTAATGAAGGCCCACAGACAGACTTTCTAGCATCTCCAGAAAGAGATGTACTGTATGGTGGTGCCGCAGGTGGTGGTAAGTCTTATGCACTACTAGCAGATTTGCTTAGATACGCACACTTACCAGACCATAGAGCACTTTTAATTAGAAGAACTCTAGATGAGCTAACAGAATTAATAGATAAGAGTAAACAACTATACCCAAAAGCATTTCCGGGTGCAGTTTTTAAAGAATCTAAATCTATGTGGATGTTTCCTAATGGAGCAACTGCATGGTTTTCATACCTAGACAGAGATAAAGACGTTACCAGATACCAAGGTCAAGCTTTTAACTGGATAGGACTAGACGAGATTACACATTATCCTACTCCCTTTGTTTGGGAGTATTTGCGTTCTCGATTAAGAACGACAAATCCCGAGATAAAACCTTATATGAGGTGCACGGCTAACCCCGGCGGTGTAGGTGGTTGGTGGGTAAAGAAAATGTACATTGACCCTTCACCTCCATATGAGAGCTTTGCGGCGTGTGATATTGATTCTGGAGAAGTCTATAGATGGCCTCCAAATCATGAAAAAGCAGGTCAACCTTTGTTTCAAAGGAAGTTTATACCTGCTAGATTAACTGATAACCCTTACTTAATGAAAGATGGTCAGTATGAAGCTATGCTTCGTTCTTTACCAGAAGTAGAAAGAAAGAGGTTATTAGATGGGGATTGGGAAGTTGCAGAAGGTGCGGCTTTCCCAGAGTTTGCTAGAGCTTTACATGTTATAGAACCTTTTGAGGTTCCTATAGGATGGCAAAGATTTAGAGCGGCGGATTATGGTTATGCGTCACCATCCTGTGTCCTATGGGGTACAGTAGATTTTGATGGTAACATATATATCTATCGTGAACTATATGGTGCAGGTTATACTGGAGAAAAATTAGCTCATTTAATTTTAGAAATGGAAAGAGCTGACCCAACAATGGCTATGTGTATATTAGATACAAGTTGTTGGAATAGAACAGGCCTAGGCCCTAGTATAGCTGAAACGATGATTAGAAGTGGTGTTCGTTGGATTCCTGCTGATAGAGATAGAATATCTGGAAAAGTAGAAATGCATAGACGATTAGCTATTAACGAACGGACTGGTGAGCCTAAATTAAAAGTATTTGCAACTTGTACAAATTTAATTCGTACATTATCAAGTATACCAACATCAAAAACTAATCCAGAGGATGTTGATACAAAAGCTGATGACCATGCCTATGATGCATTACGATATATGATTATGACTAGACAATCTAATCAGCCAACACTAAATACAACACTAAATAGAATTAAAGACAGGGTTTCGTATGAACCCAGTGACACAGTTTTTGGGTATTAAGGTAATACTTAAATTAATAAATAACTAAGGAGATAAATATGCCGGGTGGTAATTATAACTTTGGAAAAGACTATATTATGAAACAGAGTGAGCTAAAAATGGGTGAACCAGATGCTCCTCTAACTCGTATGCCTTTACAATTTTCAACAGAAATTAAAGAAGGTGATGAGAATCCATTAAATCAGCCATTTCCAAAAGGTAAATCAAAATCAGCTAATTTAGATGCATCTATTTTAAATTCAGATAAAGACAAAGATTATTAAAAAGGTAAAAAATGGTTGATGAAGTTCAAGGCACTGACCAAACTTCAACTATGCCAGAAGAAGAGGCTCCGGGAATAGTAGGCTATATTGAATCAAAATATAATGATTCAAAAGCTTCTAGACAAACCCATGAGGCTCGATGGTTAAGAGCTTACAAAAATTACAGAGGTGTGTATGATAGCACAACTCAATTTCGTGATAATGAAAAAAGTAAAGTTTTTGTAAAAATTACTAAAACAAAAACTCTTGCCGCATATGGTCAAATCGTTGACGTTTTATTTGCTAATAAAAAATTTCCTATTACAGTAAGTTCTACTCCAGTACCAGAAGGTATTGCGGATGTTGCACACTTGCGTGTACCGGGAGAAGAAAATTTAGAACCATCCGTTGGGTTTCCCGGCGATGGTAAAGAAATACTTCCGGGAGCAACTAATGCAACTCCATTAGGAGGATTACAATCTGAGTATGAAGGTGCAAATTTAGCAGAGGGAAGAGCAAGAATACCTAATCAACCAGAGATATATCCTGCACAAGAAACATCACGCAGGATGGAAAAATTAATACATGACCAGTTATTAGATACTAATGCTGTAAGTGTTTTAAGACATGCAATATTTGAATCTGTTTTATTAGGAACAGGTATTGTAAAAGGGCCTTTTAATTATGCTAAAACAGTTCATCGTTGGGATACTGTAGATGGAGAAAAAATGTATGCTCCATATAATAAAGAAGTTCCAAGAATAGAAGCTGTATCTTGTTGGGATTTTTTTCCAGACCCAGATGCAACTAACATTGAAGATTGTAATTATACTATTGAAAGACATAAGTTTACAAGAAAACAGTTAAGAGATTTAATAAAACATCCTTATTTTAATGAGGAAGCAATAGCTGAATGTCTGGAAATGGGTTCTAATTACACAAAAGAATACTATGAAGATATTATACAATCGTATGATGCTCAAGCAGAATATGATGTTGATAGATACGAAGTATTAGAATACTGGGGAACATTAGATACATACTTAGCAAGTGAAATAGGACTAGAAGTAGATAACCTATCAGCTCTTGATGAAGTACAAATTAATGCTTGGATATGTAACGGTAAAATATTAAGAGCTGTTTTAAATCCTTTTACTCCAGAAAGAATACCATATCAATCTGTTCCATATGAAATAAATCCTTATCAATTATTTGGTATAGGTGTACCAGAAAATATGGAAGATGCACAGTTACTTATGAATGGCCATGTTAGAATGGCTATTGATAACTTAGCTTTAGCGGGTAACTTAGTATTTGATGTTGATGAAGCATCATTAGTGCCGGGTCAAAATATGGATATATTTCCGGGAAAAATCTTTAGACGACAATCTGGTGTCACAGGAACCGCAATAAATGGATTAAAATTTCCTAATACTGCACCAGAAAATCTACAGATGTATATGCAAGCAAGACAACTTGCAGATGAAGAAACAGGTATACCATCTGTTATGCATGGTCAAACAGGTGTGTCTGGTACAGGAAGAACTTCTTCTGGTTTGTCAATGCTACTTAGTGGTGCAAACTTATCTATAAAAACAGTTATGAAAAATATAGATGATTTTTTACTTAAACCATTAGGAGAAGCTATGTTCCAATGGAATATGCAATTTGATAATGAAAACCAAGATGTAGTTGGTGATTTAGAAATAAAACCAAAAGGTGTTTCTAGTATAATGCAAAAAGAAGTTAGGTCACAAAGATTAACAACCTTGTTACAAACTGTGGCTAACCCTATGCTTGCACCATTTATTAAAATACCAAATTTAATTAGGGAGCTAGCAATTGCACAGGATATTGACCCAGATAGTCTGGTAAACAATATGAATGATGCACAAATATTTGCAGAAATATTACGAGGTCTAAATGCTGAACAAAAAACAAGCGAGTCAACTCAAGGGGGCAATCAACAATCCGGTTCTATGGGAGCCAATGGAGAGGTACCTACAGGAGCAAATCCAAGTGACCCATCGGGCGTTGGTGGTGGCACAATCGGAACAGGAAATATTCCGCAATCAGGGGAAAGCAATTTTACTGGAGGAACTTCTGGCTCTTAGAACAAATATAAATGAATTTAATAAAAATAAATAGGGAGAAAAATGGTTTCAACAGCAGATGAAATATTTATAAATAAAAGACCACCTAGTAGTAGTGACGTTGAAACTATGGTAGCTGTTGCAAAAACTGGTGTATACAGAGGTGTAGCACGAGAAACAGCAGGTAGATTTCCTCAAATATTTGCCGCTATAAAAAAAGAAGTGGATGAGGGGAAAGAAATTAATGTTAATAAATACACTAACCCTCGATATGAAGAAGATATAGGCTCTAAAGATAAAGTAAAAGAAAATGTAAGTGTAGCAGACCAATCAATTCCTGTTGATAATCAAATGGTAGATTTAGCTTTAGGAACAGAGGGAGCATCTACTCTAAATCAATTTTCTGTAGGAACTATTCCTGCAATGACAGACATAGATAGTAGTTTAAAGTATAACTATGGTGCTTCAACAAAAAATTTACCAATTAGTACAGGTAATTCTGTAGACAATGGTACTGGTTTTAATAATTCATCTATTCCTAATACAGCTAAAAATAAAAATCTTTTTGATAGATATAAAAATAAACTACAATCTATGGGATTAAAATCTGAATCTTTTGACCCCGCTACAGGTGAATCTTTAGGTTTAAAAGATACTGACCCAATGCGTGCAGTAGTAAAGCCTATGTTAGCGGCAATTATGGGAGGTGCGGCACTTCCGGGTGTAGCTATATCTTGGATTTCTCATGGAAGAGCACAACAAAAAGCGGCTACTGAAATGATGAAAGATATTGAGGATGGAACTTTTAGACAAGATAAAATGTATCTTAATTACTCTGGCAAACAATTGTTTAGAAAAATGGCTACAACTTTTGCTGACCCATATCAACAAATGAATACTATTTATGGTAAAGCAGGTGTTGATGGAAGTGCAATACGAAACTTTTTTGATTATGCGGCCGATAATGATATGTTTGATAAAAAAACATTAAGAGATTTACAAAAGTACAGACCGGGTCTATTAGCATCTACTTTATCAGCTTATGATGCGGCAGGAAAAGAAAGACCAGATATTACATTTTACGCTAGTGAATTTAAAGAAACTTTACCACAAGGTTCTGAATTATTTAGCACTGTAGAGATGGGTGGTCAAACAGTACAACAAACATATCAAACACCTACTGGTCAAACAGTGTCTACTGGAGTTCAATCAGATGGTATTCAACAACAGCCTTCACAACCAGATAGCAATCAACAAGGTAGTGCTAATCAAGGTGGTGGTGGGAATGTTGTTATCGGAGAACAGACTATTCAATCAGGTAATACACCTGCATTTTCTGGTAATCCATTTATTGGAAGAGCAACTGGTGGCCCAATACCTGTAGGTAATACAGAAGTTGTTAATGAGCCTAACAAAGATATGTCGGGTGTAGCAGATGATATTCCTCGTCAATTACAAGAAGGTGATTTTGTTATTAATGCACCGGCCGTCTCAATGGCAGGAAAAGCTGATATACTAAAAATGATTAAAAATGCTAGAGATAGTTTAAGAGCTAGGGGTATTCAACTAACAGGTAGAGAAGCAGGCGATATTGATGTTGATATTAGTAATAAAGAAATAGTTATATCAAAAGCAGAAGCAGAAGAAATTGGGTATGACAGATTAGAAAAAATAAATAATAGAGGTAAAGAAAGAGTACGAGAAATACAAGAAGAGAGAGAACAAATACAACAAAATCCTCAACCTCAAGGAATGATGAATGTTCAAAATGCTCAAGTGGGTGGTCAAATAGCATTAGATGAAAATAAAAATCAACCTATTGCTGTTCCAAGAGAAACTTTTGCAGGACAAAGTTCTGTAGGAAGTAAATTATTATCTCCAATGTCTCCTCAAGCACAGGATGATGAAAAAGAATTAAGTGATAGGTCACAAAGTTTTGAAGGGTTTATGAAACCTATTCAAATGCAAGAGGGAGATAAAATACAAATAAAAAAAAAGCCTATATTAAGTAATAAAGATTTTGTTTATAAAGCTTTAAGTAACCAACAAAGAGTGCAAGAGGGAGAAGGTTTTTACAAACTAAGACCAGAAGCTATTGCAGGTATTATGGGTAATATAGATGTAGAGACTGGGGGAACTTATGATTATAAAACTCAGCAAATAGGTGGTTCTGCTCAAGGGTTATTTCAATTTGAAAAACCACACATGGATGCATATAATCAATATAAAAAAGATAGAGGTATAACTCCATCAGCTAGTGCTCAAGTTGAATATGTTATAGATAATATATTTAGTGGGGTTGGTTTAGATATTGGGGCAAAAAATAGAACAGAATTAATAGGTTCTCTTGCAAATGATTCTACTGAAGAAATAACAAAAAAGTTTTCTAATTTATTTTTACGACCGGGAAAACCTAATATTAATAAAAGAATAGAAAAAGCACAAAGTATATACGAAGAAATATTTGGAACTCAAAAATTAAACTCTGGTGACAGAGTAAAACCACAAGAAGTTGCAAGAGATTTAATAGCAAAAGAAATAAAAGAAGAGCTAGTACAGAATATGTCTAGCAAACAACAAAAAATAACAACTGGATTTTTAGCAGTAGCAGATACTGTATCAAAGATTGCTAGTGATAAAATTTTATCCGGTGAGTTTGACATGATGGGTGGTAAGTTAAAGATAGGAGCAAATCCATCTGCTAGTCAAGGTTATTTAGGATTTTCAAAAACATTTTAAACAGTTTCCCGATGAGTAATCGGGATTAGTGTAAGGCTACTCATATATTAGATATGACCCCAATACACTTAACAACCAAATCGGCTACTCACATACTGTGACCCCGAAGGAGGAAAGATGGCTCAAGCAAAAGCTAAAGAAGCAGAAATACAAAGTAAAGAAAACGAGGTTGACGAGGTTCAATCAACAATGTATCAAAATTCTTATCGTAAGGATTTAGATAAAGAAGTTGAAGACCCAAGGCAGGCTGTAGAGGACACCCAAGAGGCCACTCCTCAAGAAACAGGTTTTATTTCAAAAAATGAAGCTCAACCTAACCATGATTACAAAAAAAGATATGATGACCTAAAATCTCATTATGACAGAAAGCAAAATGAAAATACGCAGAAGTTAGAAGAGATAGAAGCAAAACTTAAACTTGCTGAAAAAAATCAAGCTATGGCGAATTATACTCCGCCAAAGAGTGATGATGAACTCAAAAAGTTTAAAGAAAAATATCCAGATGTGTATGATGTGGTAGAGACAATATCTCAAAAACAAGCTACACGGCAAGTTGAATCTCTACAAAAAGAAGTAGAAACACTTCGTAAAAGAGAAGATGATTTAGTTGTGCAAAGTGCGTATAGAGAGTTGTTAAATTCTCATTCAGATTTTACTGATATAAAAGATTCACCAGAATTTTTAGAATGGTTAGATGGACAACCTCCATCAATATCAGATGGTGTAACTAAAAACAATAAAGATTCTAAATGGGCAATTCGTGTTATTGATTTGTACAAAGCGGACAAAGGTTTAAGCAACAGCAAACCCAAATCAAATGTAAGTGCGGCTACTAGCGTGACAAAGACAAAGGCCAAGTCTGTAAACGTTGATGGCAATACTAACAAAAAAGTTTGGAAGGCATCGGAGATTCAAAAAATGAACGCTTCGGTGTATGAAAAGTACGAGAAAGAGATTGATTTAGCTTTTAAAGAAGGCAGAATTGATACTCGTGCTTAAACTTAACCTATAAAGGAGAACTAAAATGGCTATATCAGCATCTGCGGGTTATGACAACTTACCTTCGGGTAATTGGCTACCTAGCATCTATTCGCAAAAAGTTCTCAAGTTTTTCCGAAGAAGCTCTGTTGTTGAGGGTATCACTAACACTGATTACACAGGAGAAATTGAAAACTACGGCGATACTGTAAGAATTATAAAAGAACCGGCGATTACCGTTCAATCTTACACAAAAGGTTCTCAAACCAATCTACAAAATATTGCAGATGACCAAACTACTCTTGTAGTTGACACTGCAAATTATTTTGCTTTTAAAGTAGATGATATTGAAGAAAGACAATCTCATATTAACTTTGAATCATTAGCTACCTCTTCTGGTGCTTATGCTCTAAAAAGAAAATATGATAGAGATGTTTTAGAAGCAATGTCTACTACTTCTGGTATTAACACAGGTTCAGCAGTAACAGCTAACACAGGCGACTTAGCTTATGGCGTTATTGCAGAAGCATCTAGAATTTTAGATGACCAATCTGTACCAGAAGAAAATAGATGGTTTGCGGCACCTCCAATTTTTTACGAACAACTGTCTGCGGCGGCATCAAAAGTTATGGATGCGTCTGTAATGGGCGATGGTGTTTCAGCGTTGCGTAACGGATTGGTAACAAACAAATCTGTAGCAGGAATGAGCCTGTACAAAACAACTGCATTAAACATTTCTGGAACTGACATTATTACAGCTACTGGTTCATCGAACGAGTATTACATAATGGCAGGTCACATGTCTTCTACTTCAACTGCTTCGCACATTGCGAAAACAGAAGTTGTAAGAGACCCAGACTCGTTTTCTGACATCGTTAGAGGATTACATGTCTATGGTAGCAAGGTTTTAAGACCAGAAGCTCTCGTAAGAACTGTAGTTACTTTAACATAATATAGGGGGATATACAAATGGCGACTCATAGTAAAGTTACTGGTGGAACTAGTGGACATCCTTCTACTAGAAGAAAACCATACTGGGTAGAAAATACAGTTGATTTATCACTGTTTGACCCAGTGGCTAACGACATAGTACAGGTATTAAATGTACCTGCTGAAACTTTTGTTATTAACGCAGGAATTGAAGTACTAACTGCCTCTGCATCTGGTGTTACACTAGATTTAGGAGATGGTGGTGACGTAGATAGATTTGTAGACGGATTAGATTCTACATCTACTGGTCATGGTGCTCAAGTTGCTAACGCTTCAAACGTAGGACATGTTTATGGTTCTGCTGACACAATTGATGTCAAAGTGTTAGGTGCAACAGATAACGCAAGTAAGCTCAGAGTATGGGCAATTATGTGTGATGTAAGTGGTTCAGATGAAACTGCTTCTAACAGCTCATAAAATAAATTAAATTAGGGGGCTTTATGCCCCCTTTTTAAAAGGAATTATATGACTGAATGGGATATGACTGCTAGTCAAAAAAGTGAAATTTTTGATAACAGTGATAAAGATTTAGAAAAAAGAGTAACTGATTTAGAAAATAAATTAGATGAAATTATAAAACTATTGGAGAAAAAAATTGATTAGACCTTGTGATTGTGGAGAAGGAATAGAATGTACATGTATGCCGTGTACTGAGTGTGGTGCATTAAGAATGTCTGATTGTGTGTGCCCAGACAATTGTGATACTTGCAGTGCCTAAAAAATTAAAAAACAAATTAAAAAAACAAGCAAAAAAATTAAAGCTCAATGAAAAAAAAACAGATGCATATGTCTACGGCACCATCAAAAAAATTGAAAAAGCCAAAGTTAAAAAAAGAAAAAAAAGAACTAAATGAATTAGGATTTCCTTTGGATGACCCCTATGGGTTAGCAGAGGCATTTTGGACTATATTTACTAAACCAAAAAAGGAGACAGCAAAATGATGAAGTACGGAATAAAGCCTAAAAAGAAAATGTACGGCGGTGCTATGAAGAAAAAGAAAAAGAAAATGAATGTAGGTGGTAAAGCTAAGCCAGATTATATTGATTTAGATAAAGATGGTGACAAAAAAGAATCAATGAAAAAAGCCTCTATGGACATGAAAGATAAAAAAATGTACGGCGGCCCAATGAAGAAAAAGAAAAAAATGATGGGTGGTGCCATGAAGAAAAAGAAAACTATGTATGGCGGCGGTATGATGACAAAACCTAAAAAGAAAATGATGTATGGCGGCAAAAACAAAAAAAAGTAAGTCTACTGTAAATAAAGCAGGAAACTATACTAAGCCTAGTATGCGTAAAAGGATATTTAATCGTATAAAAGCACAAGCATCACATGGAACTGCGGCGGGCAAGTGGTCTGGAAGAAAGGCTCAAGCTCTTGCAAAAGCTTATAAAAAAGCAGGTGGAGGATACAAGTAATGGCAGAAACAAAAACTATAAAAGCACCTAAAGGTTTTCATTTTATGAAAAACAAAAATAGTATAAAACTTATGAAGCATACTGGAAAATTTGTTGCTCATAAAGGTGCATCTCTTACTTTAAAATTGCCAGTACAAAAAAGACATGGCACTAGCTAAATCTCAAAGAAGTTTAAAAGCTTGGGGTAAGCAAAAGTGGAGAACTAAATCTGGTAAAAAGTCTAGTGAAACTGGAGAACGATACTTACCAGAAAAGGCTATAAAAGCATTATCTGCAAAAGAATACGCCGCTACTACAAGAGCTAAACGTAAGGCAAAGAAAAAAGGTAAACAAGTTTCAAAACAACCTAAAAAAATAGCTAAAAAAACTGCGGCTTATAGGAGGTACTCATAATGGCTAGAAAAGGATTATATGCAAATATTCATGCAAAAAGAAAGCGTGGAGAAAAAATGCGTAAAAAAGGTGCAAAAGGTGCTCCTAGTGCGGCTAACTTTAAGAGAGCTAAACAAACAGCTAAAAAATGAGGAAAGAACACAAAAACCCTAAAGGCGGTTTAACCGCAAAGGGCCGTGCTTATTTTAAAAGAAAAGAAGGTTCTAATTTAAAGCCTCCGGTTAAACGGGGTGTTAATCCACGAAGAATTTCTTTTGCCGCAAGATTTGCAGGAATGAAGGGCCCAATGAAAGATGAGAAGGGTCGCCCAACTAGAAAAGCACTAGCACTTAGAGCATGGGGTTTTCGCTCAGTAGAATCCGCTCGTAATTTTGCAAATAAACATAAGGGTAAAAAACGTAAAAAAACTTGACAAAACATGAATTGGCGATACAATAAACAAGGGGAGACATGGCTACAACGTATTTAACATTAGTAAATAATGTATTAAATGAACTTAACGAATCTGAATTAACTTCTTCTAGTTTTTCTAGTAGCAGAGGTATTCAGACATCAATAAAAAAGTTTGTTTTAAAAGCTACTCACGAAGTTTATAATAGTCTTTCTGAAGTTCCAGATTTATATATCTCTACATTTCAAGATACTAATGCAGGTCAAAGAACGTATGCTCTACCAACAACTGATTCTCCTCAATCTGGAGACAAGCCATTTAGAAAAATGGATTGGCAGACATTTAGACTTGTACCAAAAGAATTAATAACAAATGGTGAGTTTACTTCTAATATTAGCAGTTGGACTACAATAGCAGGCAGTGGTAGTGTAGCTTATAATAGTGGTGGTAATGGCAGACTACGATTAAATGATTTTGCGGCACATCAATCTATTTCAACTGTAGTAAATAAAAGTTATAAGTTACATGTTAGAGTATTTGATTCTAATAGTGTTGGTGCGGCTCTTAAAATACAAGTAGGTACTGCGGCTGAAGGAACACAAAATTTAAATACAACATTAACTGTAGAAGATTTTGGAGCAGGTGCTGTACTAGATACAACATTTACTGCTACATCACAAACTACATTTGTAACTCTTAATAACACAGTTACAACTACAAATCTAGATGTAGATTATGTAAGAGTATCTGAAGATATACCAGTACGAAGATTAAAGTATATAACTTACGATGATTGGAACAGAAGATTTTTAGAAACAGATTTAACTAATGACGCAGATTCTTATGGAACTCCAAGCATAGTATATCCAACACAGGATAAAAAGTTTGGTTTATCTCCTGTACCGGATGCAAGTAATTATTCTATACAGTACGAATATTGGAAAGTGCATACTGATTTATCTGCACACAGCGATACAATGGATTTAGATGATAGATTCAAAGATATAATAATTAATAGAGCAAAATATTATGCTCATATACTTCGTTCAGATTTACAATCAGCACAGTTAGCTGATAGAGAATATAAAGAAGGTTTAAAAGCACTTAGAATTGAATACATAAATAATTTTTCTTATATGACAGACCATAGAGTAAACAATGGTGGTAGAATGGGTGGATACTAATGCCTTACACCGGTTTACAAAAACCAATGGTAGTAAGTTGTGCCGGTGGTTTAGTATTAAACAAAGATGTATTTGCAATGCATCCGGGAGAAGCGTTACAGTTACAAAACTTTGAGCCTAGTATTGAAGGTGGGTATAGAAGATTAAACGGAACTACAAAATTTAATTCTAGTATTGTACCACAAGTTTCTTCATCAACTGAAAGAATACAACTCTGTGCAATATTTAATGATTTAGTTATAGCGGCTAGGGGTGGTACTGTGTATACAGGTTCTACTTCTGGAAGTTGGACTTCTCGTGCTACGAGTAAAGGTACAACAAATACTTATGATTTTGATAAGTATAACTTTGATGGCACTGATAAAATAATTATTGCTACTGGTGAATCGGCGGCTTTTACACTAAACACTAGTTATAGTGAAGATGTAATAAATGCTACTGGTGGTGGTACTGCACCTACTAACCCTAAGTTTGTAAAATCTTTTGCAAACCATATGTTTTACGGGGGTATGTCTAATGCCAAATCAACACTTACATTTTCTGGCCCGTATACTGAAGATGATTTTGACACTAGTGCAGGTTCAATTATCATGGGCGATGTTATAACAGGGCTTAAAGTATTTCGTAATGAACTATTTGTTTTTTGTGAAACAAGTATATTTAAGATAACAGGAACAAGCTCTAGTAACTTTGCAAAAGCCGAAGTTGCAAAAGGAATAGGTACTTTAGCTCATCACTCTATACAGGAGATAGGTGGTGACATCATATTCTTAGCAGCGGATGGTATTCGTACTATTGCAGGTACAGCAAGAATTGGTGACGTAGAGTTAGGTACAGTTTCAAAACAAGTACAAGATAGAATAAATGATATTGAATATGACAATGTAACTTCACTTGTTATAAGAGATAAATCTCAATATCGTCTATTCTATCCTAAAACACTTACAGCGGAACCAAGTTGTAAAGGTTTAATTTCTGTAATAAAACAAAATCCTAATACAGGACAAATGGGTTTTGAGTATGCAGATATAAAAGGATTAAAAGTTTCTAGTTGTGATTCTGATTTAATTAGTAATACAGAAGTTACAGTGCATGGTGGATATGATGGCTACGTCTACAAACAAGATGATGGTAATGTATTTACTAGAGCAGATAAAACAGAAACTATGGATGCTACATTTAGGTCTCCAGATATAACAATGGGTGACCCGGGTGTTAGAAAAAACATGCAAAAAGTAAACGTAAACTGGAAACCGGAAGGTGTAGTAGATGCTAGTTTATTTTTACGATACAACTACGATGATAGTGATACACCTCAACCAAGTGCATTTGGTTTAACAACATCTGGTACAGGTGCAATACTAGGAAGTGGTTCATACGGTACGGCCGTTTACGGACAAAGTGATTTACCTATAACAAGACAGGCAGTTGAAGGTTCTGGTTTTGCTATAGCATTAAAAGTAACAGATACAAGTTCAAATAACCCATTCTCACTTAGAGGATTTGAATTAGAATTTACACCGGGAGGAAGAAGATAAATGGGAGCAACATACACAAGACAAAGCTCTAGTAACATCGTTGACGGAAACGTCATTGAAGCGTCTGATTTAAATAATGAATTTAATCAGTTACTAGCCGCTTTTGAAGCAAGTACAGGTCATACACATGACGGTACTGCTAATGAAGGTGGTGCTATATCAAAGTTATTAAGTAATACTTTAACTTTCGGTGCGGCTACAGCAGGGACAGATATAACAATTACATTTGATGGTGAAACATCTGATGGTGTATTAAAGTGGATGGAAGATGAAGATTACTTTGAGTTTTCTGATGACCTTCTTGTAGCTAGTACAGAAAAATTACAATTTAGAGATACAGCAATATATATTAATTCATCTGCTGATGGACAATTAGATTTAGTTGCTGACACAGAAATACAAATAGCGGCTACAACTATAGATATAAATGGTAATGTAGATGTATCTGGTACTTTAACAGTAGCAGGTGCAGTAGACTTTGGCGATGCGGCTTTATCAAATGTAGGTGCTGTACAATTAGATAGTATATCTGGAGATGCAGATACTAATACATCAATTACATTTAGTGGCTCTGATGTTATTACGATAACAGCAGGTGGTGATGCTCAGTTTACATTTAACAATGGTTCAATAGTTCCATCTGTAGATAATGATATAGATTTAGGCACAAGCTCATTAGAGTTTAAAGATGCTTATTTTGATGGTACAGTTCATGCTGATGCAATAAACTTTAATGGTACTGCAATATCTGCAACTGCGGCTGAACTAAACATTATGGATGGAGTTACTGCAACAACAGCAGAACTTAATATCATGGATGGTGTTACAAGCACTGCGGCTGAGTTAAACTTAGTAGATGGTATTACAGCAGGAACAGTATCCGCTTCAAAAGCAGTTATTGTAGATTCTAATAAAGATTTAACAGGATTTAGAAACTTAACTATATCTGGTGACTTAACAGTATCTGGCGATGATATTACTATGGGTACTAACACAGCAGGTAACTTACTTGTAGCTGATGGTACAAATTTTAATTCTATAGCTGTAAGTTCTTTATCTGAAATATCTACAGTAGCTAATGACGATGTATTTTTAGCAATAGATACATCTGGTGGCGGACTTAAAAAAATTGCAAGAAGTGCAGTAGTATCTGGACTTGCAACCTCTAGTGCATTATCTAATGTAGTAGAAGATAC
>VMHT01113184.1_pt1 | contig 15118 bp, 13 predicted proteins | sample 4693611 | NCBI WGS metagenome assembly VMHT01 (sample SAMN12280063, study PRJNA550983) | marine metagenome | isolation source: seawater sampled from same location over 5 years 0.02-0.2 micron viral filtrate | place: USA: collected off the coast of southern California halfway between the port... ... | reverse complement strand
TTTGTTACCTAACTCAAAGAAAGCTTATTATGCAGGGGACGATGATCAATGCATATTTAATTGGGCAGGTGCCGATGTAAGAGACTTTTTATACTCTTGTGAAAATAAAATTATTTTAGATAAATCTTACAGAGTTCCTAAGTTAGTTCATAACTTTGCTAGTCAGATAATTTCTAATGTTGGTATCAGACAAAAAAAAGATTGGCAACCTCGTGAAGAAGAAGGTGTTTTAAGGTTTCATTATGATATAATGGATTTAGACTTTACAACCGGAGAGTGGTACGTCCTTGCTCGAACAAACAGAATACTTACAGAAGTTTCAGAAGACCTTAAAAGACAAGGTTTTATATTCTGGCGGGAAGGATCTGGTTGGTCTGTTTCACAAGACATCATCAACAGCATCGAGGTATGGGTAAAATTATGCAAAGACAAATCTGTGAGTGTTCAAGAATTAGTGGCTTTCTCAAAGAAAACGGCAAAAGACATCATTGGTCATGGTGGCAAGAAACAAATAGAACTTTTAGATTCCACACGAAGATACACACTAGACGATTTGTTAGAGAGCGATTTAGGATTAAAGTTGAATCTAAACAAGAGCATGAGTTGGTGGGATGTTTTGAATGTGACGGAGCAACAGCGGATTTACATAACATCGGCTCTGAGGAGAGGAGAATCCATTCTAGTGGGGACTCCGAGGATTCGGATATCGACTATTCACAGATCAAAAGGTGGCGAGGCGGATAACGTAGCCTTATTATTAGAGACACCAAAAATAATTCAAGAAAAAGGGGATCAAGATAGCGAACATAGAGTGTTCTATGTAGGGGCAACTCGTGCTAGAAAACAACTACATGTAATCGAAAGAGGGAAGAAAAGTGGCTACAAAATCTAAAGACAGAGAATATTTTTTAAAAGAAGCTGAAGGATTAATCAATGGTCAGAGGGCGAAGGAGTATGGTCCAGCTAGAAAAAATCATAAGCGAATAGCAGATATTTGGAGTATTCTATTAGAGAAGAAACTAAATGAACCTATAACTCCAGAGGAAGTTGTTGCTTGTATGATAGGTGTTAAAGTTGCTAGACTTGCCGAGGATATCTCAAAGGATGATTCTTGGACAGATATTATAGGGTACGCTGCACTAGGTGGAGAAATAGTTAATGACGAAAATTGATAATCATCAATATCATTTATTGGAACAGGACATTGGAGATATAGCTTGGGGTAAATCAGATTCAGATTGGTCGCCCCCTAATACATTTCCTGATCTTACAAAAGCTACACGAATTGCTGTTGACTTAGAAACAAAAGATCCGAATTTAATTAAGCTTGGACCTGGTTGGTGTAGAAATGATGGACATATAATTGGTGTTGCAGTTGCTGCAGGAGAGTTTCATGGATACTATCCTATTCGTCATGCAGCAGGAAACATGGATAAACGTATTGTTTTCAATTGGTTAAAGAAACAAATGGCTACACCTAATATACCAAAAGTATTTCATAATGCTATGTATGATCTTGGTTGGTTAAGAGCAGAAGGTATAGAAGTACAAGGTAAAATAATAGATACCATGATTGCTGCTCCTTTAGTTGATGAGAATAGAAGATTTTATAACTTAAATTCTTTAGCTAAAGATTATTTAAATGAATCTAAAAGCGAAAAAATATTGAGAGCTGCCGCAGAAGAATTTGGAATAGATCCAAAATCTGAAATGTACAAACTTCCTTCACGATATGTTGGTGCTTATGCAGAACAAGATGCAGCTGTGACATTACGATTATATGATCATTTAAGCATTAAATTAGAAAAAGAAGAATGTACATCTATTTTTGAATTAGAGTCTAATCTGCTTCCTGTTATTTTTGAAATGAAAACAAGAGGGGTAAGAGTTGATGTTGACAAAGCCGAACAAGTTAAGAAGTTAATGGCTAAAGAAGAAAAGAATTTACTTCAAGAGATATTCAAAGATACCGGGACTATGATTGAACCTTGGGTCGCCACATCTATAGCAAAGACCTTCGACTTTCTTGGGTTGGAGTATTCTCGCACAGAAAAGTCTGGGTCGCCCATGTTCACAAAACAATTTTTGACGAATCATCCTCATCCCATTGCGAATAAAATTGCGAAGATAAGAGAACTTAACAAAGCTAATACAACCTTTGTTGAAACTATTCTTAATCATGCTCATAACGGTAGAATACATTGTGACTTTCATCCTTTGAGAACTGACGATGGTGGTACTGTAACAGGTAGATTTAGTTCTAGCAATCCGAATTTGCAGCAAATTCCTGCAAGAGATCCGGATATTAAAAAAGCAATCAGAGGATTATTTATTCCAGAAGAGGGAACCAAATGGGGGTCATTTGACTATGCTTCGCAAGAACCTAGATGGTTGGCTCATTACTGTGCTAATTCAACAGGGGATTTACGACATCCGTTAATTGACGATGTTGTAGAGATGTATAAAGAAGGTAAAGCAGACTTCCATCAAATGGTAGCCGACATGGCAAATATAAACAGGAAAGAAGCTAAGACAGTTAATCTTGGAATTATGTATGGTATGGGTAAAAAGAAACTTGCGGATACCTTATCTATTACTGAAGACGAGGCGGTAGCCTTATTAGAAAAATACAATGAGAAAGTTCCTTTTGTTAGAGATTTAGCTAACAGGGTTTCTACTCACGCATCAAACAAAGGTGCGATAAGAACTCAGCTTGGAAGAAAATGTAGATTTGATATGTGGGAGCCTAGGGGATTTGGTTATAAAAAAGCATTGCCGATGAAAGAGGCTATAAAGCAATATCAGAATGTAAAGAGAGCATTTACATACAAAGCTTTGAATAGATTGATTCAAGGATCTAGTGCCGACCAAACTAAAAAGGCAATGGTCGATTGTCATGCGGCAGGTCTTACACCTACATTAACAGTCCACGATGAATTATGTTTCAACATTGAAAATCAGGAACAGGCAGACAAGATCGTTGATATCATGTCCAACTGTGTTCCTGATCTAAACGTACCTTTTGAAGTTGATGCAGAACTTGGCAACAATTGGGGCGAGGTCGGTTAGTAAGTAGACTTTGCGTACAAATCATGTAGTTCTGACATAGGATCATCTACAGGTTTTTCTTTTTCAAAAATTTCATATGCATGAGATCTAATATTTGATCTATGTATTCCTATGTCCTTTAGTGTGGCATCATCCAAACTATGTAAAGCTGTAATTGTTCTTCCTATCTTAAATTTATAAAACCAATTTGATAACATTCGTATTTCCTTTTTTATGTTTGTGCTTAACTCTGCATTTTTTATTTATACATTCATTCTTAATAATAAAAAACTAGGCAAACATGAAAGACATTGTTGCCAAAACAGAGTCAATTAACGCTAGGCTATGTATCTTAATTGTAGAAAAAAGAAGGATATTCTAGGTATCAATCATACCAGAAGACTTTGTTTCAGCGATTCTGAGGCATCTGAGAGCCTCTTTTTTTGACAGATTGCATAATTTCGTTACGTTTTTGGTCTGATAGCGTAGACCACACAGATATTTCGTCAAGAGTTCGATAACAGCCTATACACACATTATTTTTTATCTGACAGACGTTTAGGCACGGGCTTACAATATGCTGTGATCTTTTTTGTCTTGTCATTGGGGTATGGAATCTCTGGTTGTTCGTTTAGTCGTCTAGCAAAATACAGGCAGTCATTAACATTTGGAAATGTTTGACTCTGGTTAATAATTACTGTGCCTATCATATAGACTAAAGCAAACTCTATCATTCATCTTTGGTTTTCCAAAAGTATTCATCTGTATCACCAAGTCTAAATCTTTGACCATTCTCAACTTGATACTCTATTGTACTCACTTTGAAGTCTGGTTGCAATGGCTTCTCTGGTGTTAAAGAATTATCATAAACCCTCATCCTATTGTTTGGATATAAACAATACTGTCCGTTTTTCAACTCTAACAGATTAAATGATTTATGTTCAGCCGGAGATTCACTGGTAGCATAATCAACTACGTCTGGATCTTGATGATAATTATCTATTGTACAAATGTACCTACCCATCATTGTTCCATGATCTCTGGTTAATATTTCAAAATCCATTGATCCTATAAATTGTTTACAAATAGAAACCACCCCATAATCCATACAATTCCAAAACTGAAGATTGTAAAGATCCATATCCGGGGTCGGGGTATCTGGTCTAGAAACGAATGCAGAAATAGGTAATTTGTCATACAAAGCACCATAATCAGGAAGGTAAGTTTCAAAGTAAAAACTTCTACCAGGAATAGATTTTGCAGTAACCCAGACACCTTTTACAAATTCTCCATGTCCATCTTCAAGATCTCTTAAATATTCTTTTCTAACCCACACATCTACGGAAGGCAAATTACAAATTAATGTTGACATTATGATTTAGGATTCTTTTTTCTAGCTTTTTTTGTTCTAGCGTATGACCTGTTCTTGGAAGCAGCCATAACCTTTAATTTACTCTTTTTGTTAAGAGCATTACCACCAACATGATGTACATCTTTACCATCACCTTTTTTAACCTTACCCTTACGCATCATAATTCTTCGAGCTAAGTTTCTATTAGCTCGTTTCTTTCTGCGAGATTTAGGTTCAATAGCATATTCACGCTGATAGTTTCTTTTGTATGCCATTAGTGCATTGTCACCAAAGGTAATGAAAAGGAGTTGTCGTGATAGTCTCCAGACTCTTGAAAGTCTCGTGTAACTATTTTTCTTTTCAGAACGCCATCTTCTATGTTATAGGTTATTAATTCTTGTCTAATAACACCATCCATATCTTGTTCTAAAGATTGTTTAAAAGGACCATCTTCCATTATATTATTCCTTTCGTATATCCACCTGATCTTGTATATGTTAACACATCTTTCCTATTAGCAACATCATTGACATAAGAAACATGTACCCATCCAGAGTTTGGATCTACACCATCCCAGCATTCTAAAATTAACTGGTCAAAATTTAAATTCTTTTCTATATATTTTGCAAGATCATAGTTACTTACGCCATAGATTTCTATGTCTGCTGCTTCCCCATCACAATGTTGTGACGTAGATTTTGAACCAATGGCTTCACATAAAGCAACACTTCGATACCCTGAGTTGATATTGATTGGTTTTCCAAAAGCAGATCTAATTCTTTCTAATACATTATGACACAACTCTACCATTGCTATAGTGTGTATTTCGTTTGGATTGTTTTGTATTCCTTTTCTCTCAGCTGTTTGTGATTTAGTAAACTCACTCAATAGAAAGTTATCAGATAATCTTACAGTCATACAGTTCTCCTTTGTGCTATTTGTGCGTTTTTCATCGCTTCAATTGGATTACTTCCTAATAGAGAAACGTCAGTGGTCGATGGAGAACTAGCAATGTTCTGACTAACAGAAGACACTAAGTTCTGTGCTCTTGGTTGAGGAACTGGATTTTTCCTAGAAAAAGGTATGTTGACAGAGTCTTCTTGTTCATTGATCACTGGTGTTTCAGAGTCTTCTTGTACTGTAGATGTATATTTTCTTTTTCTAAATTCATTTCTAATTTTATTTATTTCATTTTTAGGATACATGTCGTAAGTTCCATTTCTACGCATATCTTTTCTAACAACAGTGCTCATTTCAAAAGGTTTAAATCTGCCCCTAACAATATCTCCAACGTCAGAAACACCTGCCCTTTTTAGTACTTTTCTTATTTCAGCATCTGATTTTCCAATTAATCTTAGATCATTTACAACTTGATTAAATCTATTAAAAACTCTGAATCTAGCTTCATTAGCATTTGTGTAAGCTGCAATTAAATCACCACTTGTTACATTTTGCCTTCTAGCTACTGTGTTAAAAATATTTGCAGCAGTGGTTCGTGCTTGACTAAACTCATACCCCTTAAACTTCAAACCCATCTCTGAATCTACTGTGTTAGGTGTTATCCCTGTAATACCACGAAATAATTCTTCCTGCAAAGTTCTTATTCTACCTTGTCTGTCTTTTTCATCTATACCTAAATGTCCACCAAACACTCCTCTGGCAAAACGACTAGCCTCAAACTCACCACCTCTTACGTTTAATGGTACAGCACTAGGAATAAACCCATCTAACATGTGTTTAAAACTTTTAGCCATTTTGTCGCCAACAGAATCTTCTTCATTGTAAACTTTTGCACCAACAATAGTTCTTCCTGATCGACCACCGACAATTTGACCAAGTTGTCTTAAACCCAGAACTTCTGTTTCCGGGTCTATAACATCTCGTATTTTTCCAAGAGCTATAGATTCTTCTGTAAAAGGTTTAATTATTTCTGACATTGATTCATTAAACGCATTCATAACAGAAATTGGGGCACTTTTACCTTGAAGTTGACTTGTTTCATATTGATTGATAGCTGATGTAGCTATTTTTTCTAGAAGATCATAAGGATTAGAATAACTATAATTTACATACTGTATATTGCCTTTTTCATCTCTTCCAAGAGGGATCAGTCTAGCATTCTTTTCCCAAGGTGGTGCCATTGATCGTTTGTAAGCATCCATTTGCTCTTCACTTACGCCACTTGTTTGATATGCAAACTCCGAAATGGACGCTGGTATAATTCCAAAAGTTAAAGCAGCTCCACTTAATCGCCTTAATCCTATTTTCTGTATTTCTGGAATGTCACTAGCTAGTTCATCAATACCTTTTTGAATAGTATTTCCACCTGTTCTTAATATTTCGTATGGAAAAGCAATAAAGTTACCTACAGGACTTCTTCTTAAAAACTGAATAGCTTCTGGTGCTAAATTATAATTAGGCACTGTATTTTTTACTATATCTGCTGATTCTTCATTAATAAGTCTGTTTATATACTTATCCATGACCTCACCAGATTTCACACTAGTTACGTTAGCTCCTGCTATTTTATTTCCTTCTGGAATATTTCGTTCTAGATATTTTAATTTAGCTGCATTATCCATTCCTCTTAAAGCATTAACTAATTTTGATCTTTCAAACTTATAGTTATATATTTTCCATACGTTATCACTGGCTTGATATGCTGTTTCAAACTTTTTAGCACCTTTGCCAAGAAATGCTCCAAAGGTATTATCTGTTAAACGGCTTCCAAATTGTCTACCAACTTGAATACCATTAATTGAATCTGATTTAAAACCAAATCCCTCGTCAATTAATTTTTTAATCTCTTGTACTTCTGCTTGATTTCCTAATATACCAAGTCTGTCATATTCTTGTAGTTCCTTTATTGCTTGATCTGGCGTAAGATCTTTTAAATCAGCAAAACCTATTCTCATAGATTCCATAAGATTAGCACCACGACCTACATTACCTTGAGCTGCTGCAAATAAAGAAGCTGTTGTAAAGTTTCTTATTTGAGTAATTGGAGATAGAACTGTCTTACCATATTGTGTATAACCTTTAGCTTTTAGAAAACCAGAATACGCTGCTCTAACAGAGTTAGTTATAACATCTGCATCTCCAAGAATAGTTCTTTGTAAATTCTGTCCTACTTTATTAGGTACATAATATCCTTCTAAAGAACCATAACTAGTTATAGGATCATTTTTAGAAGCTTTACCTCTTAACTCCATAAAGTCTCTTTTTAAAATTTCTGGGGTATATTTTGCAGAAGCTCTTTCTGGAGACAAAAACATACTTCCAATACCTTCTGGATTATTGTCTGCAAAACTTTTTATTCTTTTAAAATAATTATCAGTAGCCTTAAATTGTGCTAAGTCTGTTATTGTTCCAAGAAAAGATTCTTTAGGATCTTTTATTTCTCCTAATAACCTTCTTTCAAAATCTAACAACTGTGCTCTTTTATCAAATAATCCTTTTTGTAATTGATTAACAGCAACTGATTTTGTCATACCTTTAACTGAACCTTTGTTTACACTTCCAACTTGATATCTATTTAAGAAACTATCAACAGCACGATTAGCCAGATCGTCTAAACTAAGATTATTTTGAACTATTAATGCATCATCTAATTTACCTTCAGCGTTTACTCCTAAAGTAGATACATCAATATTATCTGTTTTTGCTATTTGTTGCATTTCTTGTGCAAGTCTGTTTTTGTTAGCTTTAAAACCTTGAACAGCAACCGCTTTTGTTGCATCGTCAGGAGTCCATTTTCCTTTTTCAAAAGCTGCATATCTTCTTCTCATATAACTATTTAAGTTTTTAGTTATTGTTTGCCTAATATCATTTGCTGCTTGAACACCTGTCATACCTTTATATGGTCCTACTGTTATGGCATCCATCTTTTCAATTTGCTTGATAGCGTCTGTGTCTAAAACTTGTTTACTTAAACGATCAATTTGAGTTCTCATATTTTTCACATCTTGACGCATGTTTTTTGGAATACTTTTATAAAGATCAAGTTTCTTTTGTCTAAGTCTTTTACTTTCAGCAGTGATCTTTCCTGCCTTTGTTTTAAGTTTAGGTGCCGGAGATGTTAAAAAATCTTCTATAGAATTAAAAACTTCTTTTCTAGATAATGTCGTATCTCTACCTACGATTGGTTCGTATTTCTTTAAAGCTTTATCAAGGTTTCTTTCTAAACTTTTTACAGTAACCATAGCTTTTCTTGTTTCTGCACCTACTTTACCAAGAATACCTGCACGTTCACCTGCAATCTCCGTTGGTAAATATCCTCTGTATCTAAAAACAGCATTTATATCTGCTAATACATTTAAAGAAAAATTTTGTTCTTCACCAAAGGCACGTTTGGCTTCAATGTCATCTAAAAACTTACCGATCGGAGCAGCAACATTTTGAACACCTCTTGCCCCAGCAGACAAAACACTGGTAACTCCTGTAGCATCACTAACGGCTCCAATTACAGGAGCAGCAACATCTTTAGTTGCTCCAGCAACCTTACCTATACCAGTTAAAGCATAAGGTACCGCACCAGCAACAGAAGTGGATTCTAAACCTATTTTTAATTTATTCGTAATTCTTCGCCAAGCTTCTTCTCGTCCCTTCAAACCAACTTCCTGATCAGTGGACGTTGGACCTCCCTCAAAGTAATCACCTATAGTTGTAATACCATCTGTGGCAACAGCTGCATCAGCTAATCCAGCGGCAGCAGCTTGTTGTGCAACCAGTGCTCCACGTTGAGTTTTAGTTGCTGCCTGTAAACTAGGACCTACAAAATCATCTGCTTTTGAAACTTGTCTAGATTTAGCTGCTTTACCTAATTTTGAAAACTTACTGACAGCACCAGCAGCACTAAGACCTGGAACTACAAATTGTGTTACTACTTCAGCTATCTTCCCTGCATAACCTTCTGGATCTACACCTAAAGTGTTTCTAAGATCATTAGCCATATCAGTTACTTCACTTGAGTAATCTGTATCCGCTCCTAAATCTATAAGACTTGCACCTAGTTCTGCAATACCTTGAGGAATAGCGATAAGACCAGAGACTATTCCTTCTCCGGTTTCTTTAATTACACTACCCTCGTCAAAAAAGCCTATTTCTTTTTCTAGGTCAATTGTTTTTTCTTCTGGTTTTATTTCTTTATTTTCATCGGAAGGAAAAAACTCAGATAGATTAATTGTTTTTTCTTCTGTTTCGTTTGTTGTTTGATTTTCATCAGAAGGAAAAAACTCAGATAGATTAATTTCTGCCACAGAGTTATCCTTTCTGTATTGTTCCACCTGCACCTACAACAAACTTAGGACCACTTCCTGTGTAGGGTTTTCCATCCTGCCCTAAAACAGTTCCTTCTGGCATTTCTCCTAAACCTAAACTTGCCAATGTTGGTGCAGATGGTTTATTAAATAAACCTAACTTAGTTAACTCAGTTTGATGAAGTTTTTGAAAATCTGGGTTGTTAAGAGTATTTTTTAAAGCTTCATCAATACTTATACCATCTTTTACTTGAGCTTCAACAATGCCAAATAAACTTCCTTTTAAAGTTTCAGATCCTGTTAAAGTTCTAGATTTAGCAAATTTACTACCTTGCTCCGCAGCAAAAGTAGATAATTTTTCTCCAGTTAAACCTTTTTTCTTACCTTCCATTAGACCCAAAGCATATCCTTTAGGCATATTAGAAATCATTGCCTTTTCTAAATCTAATTCTTTGTTTAATTGAAATAGCTTTTCTGCGTGTTGTTCTGAACTTATTTGTTTAAACTCTAACATTTTTTCTGATGATTGTATTTGAGCTAAAGTTCTTTTTTCAGCACTTTCTAAATTCATAACAGCTATGTTCATTGAGTTTTTTAATTTTTCTCCATGCATTTTAAGATCTATATTTTTTAGACCTAACTTAAAAAGATTATTTTTATCATTTATCAAAACTTGAAAATTCATGTTTCTAATATCTTTTTTTGTAGACGCAGAATCTTGCATTTTAAACATGCTTACATCATGCTTTTGATCTATTTTTTTACTTTCTAATCTGTTTTTTTGATCTATCTCTTTGTCTTCTCTTCCAAGAAGAGTTGAAACAACAAGAGCGTCAATTTTTTCCATTTTTGCTAATTTTTCTTTTTTCTGAGCAGCAACGTCTTCCATAGAAGCTAATGCACCTTTAGCAATATTTGTCATTGCATTTGGACTTTCACCTGCTGCAATACGAAGACCAAGCATGACTAAATTCATACCTTCAAGATCACTTTCTAAACCCATTTGATCAGTATCTTTACCAAACATGGTTTTTATTCTTTCTTTTAATTTTAATGCTTTTTCGTCATCACTTAATTCTTTGACTGTTTCTTCGTCCGCAGCTCCAGAGGCAATTAAATTTAAATCAGTAGCTTCCTTAACTTTTTTATCAGCGATTGTTTTTGATATTAAATTATTAATTTTTTTGTTAGCATTAATATTTTCACTTGAACCCGGAGTTGACCCAGCAATCATTTTATTTAAGTCAATGACTCCTGCATTTACACTTGTATTGTCACTAGTTACATTAGAAGAAAGATTATTTTTATTACCGTTTTTCTTTACTCCTAAACCATAATCATTTCCACCTAATTCTGGAACTGATTTCTTTTTTTCAATTTTTTCTTGTTCTTCTGTAAAGTCTCTACCAGAATTATCAACACCTGCGATTGCATTTTCTTCGCTAATTTGTTGTTGAACTTCAGTGTCACTAGTAACTTTTGCTACCGCTTTTTCTAAAGCATTTGCAGTCGAAGTGTTTATTATATCAGCACCACTAATACCAGAACTTTTATTGTCATCTTTTTTTATTGGCTTAGCATTAATTTCGTCAGGAAGCATTCCTTTACGTTGAGCCTCATAATACTTTTTAGCATCTTCTCCCGCTTTATCAAATATTTGTTTTTTTACTCTATCCCCACCTAATTCATATAAAAAATCTCTAGATCCTGTAGTTGCAATCATAGGACTTATATATGGGCCTTCGCCACCAAAAGCAGACAATGGACTTTCTTCTTTTTTCTTTGTTTCATAACCACCAAAAGGAGTTTTTCTATTTGTACCCGGAACTAAATTAAGCTGTGGCATGAAATTAACACTTGTAGCACTTTTTGCTTTTATTGGTTGACCACTAGCCATGGCTTTTTGTGCTGTAGTCATTAACTCTGGAGACGATGCAAGAATACCGATAGGTTGTTTAGACATACCTACTTGACGAAACATTTTTCTTTTTAATGGATCATTCATTATGCAGCTCCAAACAATTTATTAAAACCACCAGCCTGTCCTGCAGCACCTAATCCTGCAATACCCAGACCTAACATCTGAGATGTTCTACTTGGCGGTGGTGTAGTGGTTGTTGAATAAGTTTGTTGTAATGCTGGAACACCACGGAATAAGTCAGACATAAATCCAACCTGTTGATATGGTAAAGCTTGTTGTGCCAATTGATTAGCTCTTGTTACATCTAGTGCTCTTTGATCTTGACCTTGTTGCAGTGAACCTGCTCCTAATAATGTGTTAATATCTTGAACACCCATTTGCTGTCCTAGTTGACCTAGACCTGCTGTTTGCATTCCGAGTTGTCCAATCGATGATCCTAAAGCACCCGTTGTTTGACCAAGTTGCCCTGTCAATTGTGCAAGATTACCAAGTCCTGCTCCTGCCTGCCCGATACCTTGTGCACCTTGCATTCCCAGTGTGCCTGCTTGCCCAGCTTGCTGTCCGAACTGTCCAGCTTGTGCAAGCTGTTGTTGTGCTTGTCTTGATGCAGCTTGTTGTGCAAGATTCTGTGCTTGTTGAAATCCAGCGGATCTTAATTGTGATCCTGTTCTAGCTTGTTGATCTAATACATTTTGATTTATTTCTGCCTGTTGAATAGCTCCCCTTGAGCCACCAAATGCACCTGCACCAATTGCTTGTGCTGTTGCCTTATTTTTTGCTATATCTCCCTGTTCAGCAATATCTTCATACTGCTGTTGAACTATATCCTCCATGTAAGGATTCATAAATTGTCTATAGGATGTAGGATCAAAATCATAACCTGCACCTGCTGTCATAGCTTGAGCCTGTCCTAAACCAGATTGACCCGCTGCAACAGAACTTCTCATTAAATCTTGTTGATCTCTATATGCCTGTTGTGCTTCTGGCAAAGCTCCTAATGCTGTACCAACTGTTCCAAGTCCAGTGCCTAAAGTTTCTATTCCTTGACCTACAGCTGTAGCTCCTTGAGTTAAGTAAGGAGAATAGGCACCAACACCAGAAGTAGCCTGAGAGATAGCTTGTTTCTGTTGATCTGTTAAACCTGCTAACTTTTGAGCAGAATAAGGCATTTGTGTTCCTGCCCCTGTTAATGCTTTTCCACTAGCAAATATATCGGCTAGAAACTCTTCTTGAAAAGGTGCTAGTCTGACGGTTTGGGTTTGATCTACTGTTTGATTTGCCATTACGCTACTCTTTCTAATTGTGACATCATGTCATACATTCGTGCTGCACCAACATTTCTGTCTCCTCCGCCTGCACCACGGACAGCCTTTGCAGTAACTACAAATTCTCCGTCTGATAATCTAGCGGGCACGGAATCACTAGTTCCTGTTCCTGGTCCTTCAACTTCTCCGCCTGCGTTTAAAGATGTTATACCTTGTTGCTCTCTTAGTGCTTCAAAATAAGCAGCTCTCTCATCTTCGTCATTTAGATTATACTTCTTATTACCCACTAAGCCAACACCTAATCGTGCTTTTCCTTCTGGGTAAGGTCTTTGTGAAATAGATCCTGTTTTTTCTTCTTCTCCCATACCACTAGCAAGTCCTAAAATACCACTACCAAGTAAAAGTTTACCTGTAGTGCTTTCTGGTATTAGTTTGTCTATGAAAGAAGGAGACGAAACAGGAACAGAATCATATCCGGGTGATCCGGGTGATCCACCCATATTTTTTACGCCACCAACAGTTTCTCTTCCAGCCAATGGAGAACCTTCTGTACTAAATTCTCCTCTTCTACCAAAATCTTTACCACCTGCCAAATATGCAGTAGCACCCGTTAAGGCAGCATTTTTTAACGCCTCTTCTGTACTTCTTCCGGCTGCTAAAGATCCTATACCAGAACCTAATGCAGCTCCAAAACTTCCACCATAATACATTCCTACGGCACTACCAATTAATGGTGCAGCCTGTTTCAAAGTTTTAGTGATGTTCTTAAATATGCCCATAGCTTATACTACCAATTATTTGTTGTTTCTTCAATACTATATCTGTGCTAACGCACTTGTTGTCACTCTTGTCTTCGATACGTCTTGTATACTTGCTACAACATGCAATCTATTTGCCGTAGCTGCTTGTACTTTTAATATCTCACCACTTTGTAAAACTAAATCTCTTGTCAGTAATTCTATTGTTGTATTGGCTGCAACAGCTTTTACTTTAAATAAACTAAAGACGGCATTGCTTGTATCAGTTAGTGTCACTGTTATTGTGTCTGCATTACCACTATCCTCGGATACAAGAATAGAGTTTACGATTGCTGCATTAAAGTCAGCACCACTTGGTACAGTAAACAAGGTTGTAAGGTTTGTTGTTGTCAAATCAACTTTAGCGTTTGATACACCTTGAATATACTGTGGGATACTGGTTATTAACATTATCGTCTACCATCCTCTCGTATGTCAATTCTAGGTGATCCTAATTTGTATTTAGTTCCTAATGATGTCGAATCAACTCTAAGTGCAAAAGATCGTCCCCGCAATCTATAATCCAGTTTTTCTGTAAATTGTTCTACTGGACTCGTTGCCGTTCTTTGTGTAGTGCTAGATGTTGTCTGGTCAAACGTATCTCCAGGGAAGTCTCTTGTCTTCATTGTAAATGATACATCTGGTGTTGCACTGGTTGATCCATTGAATGTTATATCGGGTATAACTCTTTTTAAGAACAAAAACTTTTCTCCGTCACCAATATCCATAGGTGCTGATTCTATAAATGATGTCATTGCAGATCCATCATCATCATAACCTACCTCATGGTTATATAAATATTGTCCACCTGTAGCTAACGGCAGACTTCTTATACCTCTATCAAGCCATGCTTGTCTTGCTAAAGTTCCGTAATACCATACTTTTTCTAAATAATTATACGCAACATACGCATCAACTTCTGTACTACTGGCTGTCGGATAAAACCATAATATCTCACTAAACTCTGAATTTACACCTGCATGTACCTTGCTACTCTCTTCAAAGTTAAAATCTAAAAAAACTTTTTCTTTTACAGTGCATGGTAATTGTTGTGTTTGACCACCAGCATAAGCATAAAATGTATCTGATCCCATCCAGAACACAGTATCTTCAATAGCAATAGCAGCAGAAGGACTTGCAATAGTTATATTCTTGGATAGTTCTTGCAAACCAAAAGTAAATGGAGGACCTATAAACTTCATGGCGTGTAGTGTTTTATTTGTAAAACATAATATCTGTTGTTTTGTTTCAACGGCTTGAACAAAGGTTGATCCACCACCAAGTCTTAAATCACCTGCTGTGTTTGTAGCAGTCGGAAACCAATCAATAGGATTTTCTTGTGATGAGAATCTAATAAGCAATGGATCTTGTACCCCACTGCCTTGTGTCGCTGTGCTACTACCACCGAATCCATCACAACCAAAAGCAATCACATGTCTGTCTTGGTCTGATACAAGAACTTGCTTGGCTATCTGTGG
>VMHT01049203.1_pt1 | contig 15118 bp, 27 predicted proteins | sample 4693611 | NCBI WGS metagenome assembly VMHT01 (sample SAMN12280063, study PRJNA550983) | marine metagenome | isolation source: seawater sampled from same location over 5 years 0.02-0.2 micron viral filtrate | place: USA: collected off the coast of southern California halfway between the port... ... | reverse complement strand
ATTTTGATGATGGTTATTTAGGGAGTACAAACCATGGAGTATCTTATTATCATGGTTGGAGTAATAATGAAAAAAAGGGATGGGAAAATATTAATAATATTAAAGATGGAAATGATTTATGTAATTTATTATTAGATAAAGATTTTGGTTGTGATGATGAGTGGTATGAAGACCAGGAAGGGGAGGAGTTTGATAATTGGGATGATTTATTTAATAAATGGTTTAGTGATTGTGATGAGTTTATAGTTTTAGATGATGGTTATTGTAAATTTGAAGTTGATAAGGAAAAAAAAGATATTAATATAATGGTTGTGCCTTGTATATATAGTGATTGGGGTAGTGGGAAAGTTGAGTATGATGAAAAACCAATATTTAAATTTAATAATAATGGGGAGTTAGTTAGGGAAATTAGTGAGGAAAAATTAAATGAAATATTAGAGGATAAAGATTATTATATAGGGTAAGGAGTAAATTTCTAGAAATAAAAACCGTATATTAAAGTATAATTAAAAAATAAATATAATATGAAAAAGAAAATGGAGTTTAGACATGAGAATGGGTATTTGCCTAAAATAGCCTACCACTTAGCGGCAGGAAATAAAGATAAATTTTTACATTTCTCGGAACGACAAGTGAGTGTATATGGGCCTATGACACCTATTCAAATGATTTGGATAAATGAGAGAGTGGATTCGATTAAAAAAGAATGGGCAGTAGAGATGAAAGAAATGAATGATCATTTAGGACGTATTTAATAATAAAATAAATCGTATATTAAAATATAATTAAAAAAAAACATATGAAAAACGGATTTTACAAAAGTGAGCTTGCAACGTATTATATTAAGGATAATAAAATAATGATGCATATGAAGGGACAATTTTATAAAACAAGTGAAAGTTTTATGCAGGGAACATATATGAAACCATTAACGGAAACACAAATAAGCCAATTTGATGACGCTTATAAACAATGTAAACAATGGTAATCATAGGAATAAAATATTTAATAAATAATTCGTATATTATATTATAATTAAAAATAAATATAATATGAAAAAGGAAAATTATTTAGTAACAGATTGGACATTAAATTTTAATAGTACTTATGATGAAAAATGGGAAGTATATGATAGATTTTATTATTATTTTGATTGTGATAAGGATTATAGTGATTGGGAATATGATTATAGTTTAGATGAAGAGGAAAACGCTAAACAGTTAATGAAAATAATTAGTTGGGATAAAATGTTAGATATATTTTCAAAGGAAAAAAATGATGTTGTTATTGAAACAATTATAAAGGAATAAAATAGTTAAAATATAAATCGTATATTATAGTATAATTAAAAATAAATAAATAAAAGTTATGAACAGACAGGAATTAATTAAATTAGGTAAAGAGAATGGTGTTGTAAAGGCACACCAAACAAAAACAGTTGTATTGGAAGAAATATTAACTGAGATGGGGGTATTAAATTATATTAAGAAAAAAGGACGCCCCGTTAACCCAAATAGTGTTAGACAATTAAGGTTAAAAGAATTGGAGGAAAAAAGAAGTAATGGAACGTTAAAATTAGGACGACCAGTTAACCCGGATAGTGTTAGACAAAAGGAAATAGATAGAAAAGAGTTTAATAGGGATAATGGGGTTGAGTTAAGAGGTAGAAAGGTTAATCCAAATAGTGCCCGCCAAATAAGGTTAAAGGAGTTAGAGGAAAAAAGAGTGAATGGGACGTTAAGACGAGGACGACCAAAAAAGGAAGTAGTTGATAATGTAGAGAGTAAGTAGGATAGGATAGGTTAGGTTAGTAAAGTGGTTCTAGTAATAGGACCACTTTTTTAAATAAATAATTCGTATATTATATTATAATTAAAAAAAATATTATGACAAATTATTTAGTAATTAATATGGACGGGTTAAGTGATGATTATTTTATAGTAAATAATTTAACCCTTATGATGTGTGAATTTTATCCTATTGAATTAAAAGAATATGGGATTGAAAAAGTTAAAGAATTATTTTTTAATAATTATAAAGTATTTAAAGGGATAAATGGTATAGAAGAATTAGATAAAAATTATAACATTTATTAGGACGCATTTAATAATAAAATAAATCGTATATTATAATATAATTAAAAAAATAAAAAAAAAAACATATGGATATTGGTAAAGAATTTAAAGAGTTAATATTAGGACATAATAAGGGATTTGTTACTTTTAATGAAGTGGAGGAAATGTTGGAATTATTAATTATAAAAAATAAAATTACTTTAGGACTAAATAAATAAATAAATAATTCGTATATTATATTATAATTAAAAAATAAATAATATGTTAAAAATAAATACACCTAATGATTATGGTTTTGATAGGCCATTTTTTAAATTACATACTAAAGGAAGTTGTTGGAAATACACTTTAGATATTTGGAAGTTAAGAATAGTATTTTATAGACGACCAAATTTACCTAAACATGATTATTGGGGTAGAAAAATTAGATGTATTAATTTTAATTGGGGATAAAACGATACAAAATAAATTTCGTATATTACATCATAATTAAAAAATAAATAATATGAAAGTAACATTTGAATTAGAGGAAAAAGAGTTGAGTGTGTTAATTAGTCTAATGAGTGGACATGAAGCGCAGCTTGGAAATTTAGGTAAGGAAATGATGCCATATTGGGAATCAGATAATCATGAGTTAGGTAAAATAGAGATAGCGGGTCATAAGGATAGAGTAAAATTAGCTAAGGAGTTAAATTATAAACTTATTAAGTTGCATATGGATAAGTTTTCTTTAAATGCTAAAGTAGAAAATGTGGTTAATAAATTTTAAATAATTAGTGGTTAGTAGTTTAAGGTTAGGGGGTAGTAATACCCCTTTCCTTATGCGGTACCGTATACCGTATACTATATTATGGTATAGGTATGTATAGGATACCACGTGCGTTGATATCAATATAGCGTATATATGTCCCCTAATCCGTCTTAGACACACTCACAGATCGTAAACGATCTTACAGCATCGATTAGTATATACTCATATACCCCACAATATAATCCAAATTCTCAAAACGGAAATCTTTTGTTTTTCCCACGGATATCGAATTCTTTTTCTTTAAAAAATTTTTTGCATCGACGCAAGTATATATTTATATTTTTTTATTTTACCATATTTATTAACGATATGAATATAGAGTTTTTTACACGTTTAACCTCAATTGTTTTCGCCGCAACTACAACATTCTCTATACCCTTAATATATCCAGATTTAAACTCATTATCTCAGTGTTGGTCAACCGATTTACAACCCATGTTTATTATCTCAAATATTATTACCTCATATTTATTTTTTACTCTACCTAGTTGGAGAATACCAAGTATATTTTTAATTTTATTAACTGCATTTCCTCATACTACATTTTTGAGTATTCATAATTTATTTGCGTTAATATTTTTTCTCTCATCGGTGTATACATTGTGGTCTGTAAAACGTTTGCCTTTATATTATTGGATATTTTCATTTTCTTTGTTTTTCATGCTTTTCTCTCTTATGTGGGGAGAAGTTTTAGCTATTTTGGTTTTATGTGTATATCATTTACATTTATTAACATATAAAGAAAGATTATACAATCGTAATCTATAACATATTTATAATAAAATAAAAATAGTATGAGTAATATTAAACAAGAAATGGATCAAGTAATCCAAGAATTAGAAAATAAAGGAATTAATTATAAAACCACAGAACAACAAGTAGTTGGTTTAGGTGATGTAGTAGAATCTACTTTACAAAAATTTGGAGTAACAGAAGAAAGATTTAAAAACTGGTTTGGTCTTCAAGAATGTAATTGCTCTAAACGTAAAAAATACCTTAATAATCTTTTTAATTGGAAGGTAAATAAAAAATAATGGCTAATTATACCTTTCATAACCCATCTGGCTCCGCCTATTTTGTATTTGAAACAGCAGGAAGAAATAACCAAGGATTTTATGATTCTAACTCGGTTAAATATGCATCGGGTTCATTCACTAATTTTACTGGGTCTAATCCTGACCATATAGTTCAATCTGATTATATATGGGCTCAAGTTATACCTCCTGGTACTTCCTCGTTTGATATGAATAATATAATTACTGTGCCTATTTCTGGTACTAGATTTAGAGGGACTGGTGATTTTACTGTAATTGTAACAACTTAATAGTATATACGTATGGCAACTTATAAACTAACACCTGCGCAACTTAAAGGAGCAGGAATCTATAATTCATTTGAAATACCTGCTGGTGGGGGTGGTTTTATTAATACTAAATCATATTACAACTTTCTTGGTACAGAGACTAATATACCTGCGACTGCAGATGTTGGAGACTTATCATATTTAGAGAACCAATCAAATATGACTTTTAGTGTTTGGTTTAAAACTCCAAATAATGTAGATAATTTAAATTTTAATTTCTTATTTATAGGTGCGGGTAGAACTTCTTATTGTAGAGTTCAACTTTTAACCGATGCAACAACTCAAACTTTTAATTTAGGATTATCAAGGTTAATAATGTCATCAAGGAATACAAAAACTATAACTACAGACACTTGGTATCATTTACTTTATACGTGGAATGGAACAAATGGTAGTATATATTTTGATGGGAATTCACAAACTATTGACTCTGAAACCCCTGAATCATTTACATCAAGTTTTGGAACTGCAAAACCTCAATTCTTTGGAGGTACGGGTACATTGTCTCCATATAATGCAACACAAGTAGCAATATGGAATAGGATTTTAACCACTCAAGAAATATCAGATGTATATAACAATGGTTGTCCTTCAGATTTAACAAGCCTTAATCCTAACACTTGGCTTAAAATGGATGATGCATTTGATAATGGTTTAGGTATAACTTTACCCGATAGTGGAAGTGACAATGCAGCCATTCAATCAATACAAGTATTTAGTCAAGGTATTTTAACAGATAGTCCATGTTAATATATTTTTAGGTATTATAAAATCAATATGGTATAAATTTTTGGCAGTTTAAAAGATTTATCGTATATTTAAAGAAATTTAAAAATAATTAATATGAGTACAAAATTTGGAACTAAAAAAATTAAAACCCCTGATGGAACTGTTGTTTATTACTTTGAAGGTAAAATGCATAATTGGGATGGACCTGCTTTTATTCCTGAAGGTAAAAGGAAAAATAAAGAATATTATTTATATGGTATAAAATATTCTGAAGCTGAATGGAAAGCTGCTAAAAGGAGATGGGAAGGTTTACCTTGGTATAAAGGTGCAGGTGCTCAATCTAGATTTTAATTTAAATAGATTAATTATGAATAATATTTATAATCAAACCTACGAAGTGGAATTGGATGATTTACAAAATAAATTAATAGATATCCAAAATACTATTATTAATGTATATAATATTAGAGATGATATTTGGAAATACCATCCCTCTAATAAAGATTTTATAAATCCTATTAAAGAATATGAAGATTTATCTCACCAAATAGATAAATTAGAAAAACAAATTAGTGGGATAGAGTTAAAAATTCTACATTTAAAACTATCAAATTAAAAATGAATATAGATAACATATTTGGCTTATTTGGGTTTGAAAAAAATTCTAAAGATGAGATTCAAGATGATTTAGATGCTTTTAAAGATACTCCTTTATTTAAAGTTGGTATGTTTAAAAAACTGATTTGGAATGGGTTTAATTTTAGAAAACAATTATTAACTTTTCTTAAAAAAACTAGTTCTGAGCTTGAAATTGTTGATGAAGGGTTAGATGAAGCTGGGGATTATATGATGTATACTAGAGCTTATTTTTGGATACAAGAATGTAATCTCCAAGATAAAGAATGGGAGAGGGCTTTAATTAATTATGTAGATGAAGAATTTATAATATGTTTTAAACTATGTATAAAATATTATGAAGAATTAGAAGAGTTTGAAAAATGTGCTTTTCTTAAAAAAATTCAAGATTATATTGAAATAAAAAAAGAATTAGACCCTTTAAAGGAAGCTTGATTCCCCACCTTTTTTTTATTATATTCAAAAAATATTTATTTTAAATTATTAAAAATATTTAAATTATTAAAAATATTAAAAATATATAATAATAAAGAAAGAAAAATGAAAAATAAAGAATTATTATTAAGGCGTATGCAAACCTTAGAAGGCATGCTTAAACGAACTAGAGTATATATCAGTGAAAACCGTGTACAAGATGCTAAAAAAGTAATTGAACAAATTCTTGAATTAAGGCAAGATATGGAATCAATAATAGAAAGAGAAAATTAAATTAAAATAAAAGTTATGAAATTAACCCCTAAACAAATTCAAGATAATTGGGAAATATTCCTAAATAATATTGAAGTTCATATTACAGGTGAACGTAAACAAAAATTATTAGATTTTTATAAAAAATATGAAGAACGTATTATATTAATGCCTGCTTCCCATAAAAAAGAATATCATAATGCATTTCCAGGTGGATATATTGAGCATGTTAATCGTGTAGTCCGTTGTGCTTTAAAACAATATACATTATGGAAAGAAGAAGATGCAGATATGACTACCTTTACAGAAGAAGAATTAATATTTTCAGCTATTAATCATGATTTAGGCAAGATAGGAGATAAAGAAAATGAATCCTATATACCTCAGACTGATAAATGGAGGCGTGATAAATTAGGTGAAGATTATATGTTTAATGATAAAATTCCTTTCGCATCAGTCCCAGATAGAGGTTTATTTTTACTCCAATCTCATGGAATACAATACACATTTAATGAAATGTTATCTATCCAGACACACGATGGTTTATATGATTCAGCTAATGATAAGTATTTAAAAGGTTGGCTACCAGAACAAAAACCAAGAACGTGTTTACCTTTTATTTTACATCAAGCAGATTTAATGGCAGCACGTATTGAATTTGAACGTGAATGGCTATCCAAATTAAATAATAAAAAATCCGTGGAAAAGCAAAAAGAAAATTATATATTAGAAACAAAACCCAATACATCTAAAAAATTGTCTACTAAAGTTAAAGCTTTAAGCTCAATTAAAAGTGATGGGTTAAAAAATATGTTAGATAACTTATGATTACTACAATAATAATATCAGTATTATCTGTTTTAGTTATTATTTTGGGATGGACAACTCTTAATTTAATGAAAAAACAAGAAAAATCAGAAGATATCCTTTTAGGATATGTTGATTATTTAGATAAATTTTCTCGTATAATTGAAGTTTCAAATAAGAAACTTAAAGATGTAGATAATAGAAAAATTTTTGAAAAAGATGATGATGTAGGTGTTATATTTGATTCAATTTTAAAAATCCAAGACATATTAAATGAATTTAATGTAAAAAAATATAAATAAAATGCCTCCTATAAAAAAAAAGAGGAGAAAAAAAAGTAAGAATTACTTTACTCAAGAAACAGAGGATGCTATTGTATTATACAATGGCACTTCTGATTCTGAATTAAGAAGTAAAATATATGAATCTAAAATTCATTACCCTTTTTTTAAACTCACTCAAAACATTATCCATACTTTTAAATTTTATCATACAGAAGTAGAAAATTTAGAACATCTCCAACATGAGATTATAGTATTTTTATTATCTAAAATACATTTATTTGATCCCTCACGTGGTGCTAAAGCTTATTCATATTTTGGTACTATAGTAAAAAGATGGTGTATTTTATATAATGATAAAAATTATAAAAAAAAGATTAAAACTAATCCTATTGAAGAAATGAATGAAGATGAATCTCATTCTTACTTTTTAGAAACTTCTAATTATAAAGAAGATTTATCTTTTTTTTTAGATAATTTCACAGATTATATATCTAATAGTATCTATACTTTTTTCCCTAAACAACTTGATGCACAAATAGCAGATTCAGTTTTAGAATTATTTAGAAAAAGAGAAAATATTGATGTTTTTAATAAAAAAGCTCTTTATATATACTTACATGAAATGCTCCCAGATGTTAAAACTCCTAAAATAACTAAAATATCTAATCAAATATATAGTATATTTAAAAAACATTATTTATTTTATTTAGAAAATGGATATACTAATTTCTAAGTTTTATATTCTTTTATATTTATACCCAAATAAATAATATGGGGAGTTTAGAATCAAATATATTTGGTAAAAAAAAGTTTTCTGATATATTAAAAGAAATATACGATAATCAAAAGAAAAAAGAAACACAAATTACTGCTTTAATAGGTGAATTAAAACCTTTAATTAATGATATTGGTGATGCTACTTTAATAGTACCATTAATTAAAGAATATATGGAGTTAGGTATTAAAAATGATGAACAATTAATTAAAATGTCTACTATCATCCAACGTGCTTTATCTTCTAATAAATCAGAAGAAGAAGGATTTGGTATGACTGAAGATGAAAAAAAACAATTATTATCTGAAATAGAAAAATTTAATCCTAAAAAATAATGGCGGTTTTTAGAGAAGGACAAACTACTAAATTAGGATTAAAATCTAATAATCCTCTTTTAGATTCTGGGGTATTTGATACTTTATCTGCTTTAAATAATATAAAATATGTTAGAGTAACAGATATAGTTTTAAATGAAAAACATGATAAATACTCTGAAGTTGGTGAATGGAATGGTATAGGGGCTATATTTTATCAAACTATAGATTTAAATACTCCACAAGAAGGATTTGCTTTACCTTTAAATTCTAATAATAAAAATTTTCCCTTAATTAATGAGGTTGTATTAATAATGTCTATACCTAGCAGATTTAATCCTGATAGTGAATATTATGAAACCCAAGAATATTATTTTAATCCTACTAATATCTGGAACCACCCTCACCATAATGCACAACCCAAAAATCCAGATTCTAAGCTTCTCCCAAAAGGGCAAAAAAATGATTATGAAATAAATGATTCTTACCAAGTAAGAAAAATTGAAGGTGAAGAAGGAACTGATATAGAATTAAACTATACTGATTTTCCTAATCCTTCACAAGATACATTTAAAGAAAAAAGCAACATCCATCCTTTATTACCTTTTATGGGTGATATACTATTTGAAGGTAGGTATGGACAAAGTATTAGATTTGGAAGTACAAATATTTTAGATGATAATATTACAAAATCTAGTATATTTAATAATTATTCTAAAACTGGAAAAAATGGTGATCCTATTATTTTAATAAGAAATGGACAACCTAATAATTCAACTGATGAAGGGTGGATTCCTATAGTAGAAAATATAAAAAGAGATTTATCATCTATATATTTAACTTCTACTCAAAGAATAGAATCTTGTAGTTTAGCTAATGAAAATTTTAATTCATTTTTAATTAAACCTACTAAACCTTCAAGTTATAATTCTTCCCAAATAATATTAAATTCTAGTAGAATTCTTTTAAACGCAAATGAAGATAATATTCTTATTAGTGGTCAAAATGCTGTAGGTATTTCTTCAAATAAATATATAAATTTAGAATCTACTATTTCTGTAAATATAGTTAGTCCTTCTATAAATCTTGGTGGTATAAAGGGAGTACAACCAACTTTAAAAGGAGATAATACTGTAGAAATATTAAATGAAATATTAGATAATCTTATACAAATATCTAGAGCCATAGGATACATACAAAAACCCTTAGTAGATGGAGGTCTTATAGATGGAGGCCTTAACCTCCCAGCAGATTCTGCTTTAGAAAACTTTGAAAGAATACAAAAAAAATTAGAAAGTTTAAAAACCACTATTGTAAAAGTAAGATAATATGGGGCTAGTTAAAGGTATAATAATTGATTCAAAAACAGGTGAACCTATAAAAAATGCTAAGGTTAAAATAGTAACTAATGATTCTTTATATAATATATCTCCTTTAAAAATTGTTAATAAACTTAAAAAAGTTAATATAAAATCTATTCCTTTTACTAATAAAAAAGAAAAATCTTGGATTGTAACTATCCCTATATTAAGAGAAAATAATTTTATATTAAATATAGTTATATCTAATTCACTTAATATAAACCCTAGACAAGTAACTATAAAAACAGAAAATATAATTGACCCACAAAACCAATATAAAGCCTTTGAAAATACAGTTGAAGCTACTTTAGATACTATTATTCCTTTTATAATTAGAAAATACGATAATATATAAAATATGGCTAAAACTAATAAAAAAGGAGAATTTAATATAAATATTGAAGAAGGAACTAATTTTCTCCTTGAGATAAGTATTAACAATTATGAAACAATAACTATTAATCCCTTTAAAGGAGATGGTAGTGTAAAAACTGATTTAGGAGTAATATTTTTAGATTCTATAGAAAAATCTAATAAAAGAGAAATACAAAAAAATTCTTTATATACAAAAGAACAAATAGATGCTTTAAATTTTGGAAAAAAAGACTTTCAATTTTATATTATGGAAAGACTTAAAAAAGAAGCACAAAATTTAAAAATAAAAGTAATTCCCTTTGTTTTAAATATTATAAAAGAATTTGGTATAACTAAAGCAACAGAATTAATAGAAAAATCTAATGAAAATATACAACAAGCTATTAATGATTCAAAATGTGTTTCTCCTGATGAACTATTAGAATTAATTAAAAAAAGAAATAAACTTGTTAAAATTATTAATACAACTATAAAAATTATAGATTCTACTCTTATAGCATTAGGAATAACAGGAGGAATAATCCAAGGTATTAAAATATCTAAACAAATAATTACTGCTTCCCCTTACCCTTTACCCCCTTTAGCTAATGAATCTATAAAAGAGTTTGATAAAAAAATTGCTATATATGAATTTGGTGTTAATATATTAACAATTATAATAGAATTAATTAAAGAAATACTTATACTTATTTTAAACCTATTATCACTAACAGACCAACTAATCCAGAATTGTTCTCCAAATGATATAGATTTTCAAGAAAGAGTTTCTATAGAATTAGAAGATTTAACCCAAGAACAAAATGAACCAGGATCTCCTATAATTACTGAAGTAAATGGTTTTACTATGGATATAGAAACAGAGATAACTACTAATCCTTTAAAACGTAAAAGAGCTATAGCTAAAAATAAACAAGAAGTAGTTATGTTAAAAGGAGAATGGTCTTTTAGTTCAATAGAACAAATACTTATAGATGAATTGGTATTTTATATACAACAAAACGATTTAAAAGCAGATTAACCCTATATTTATAAACATATGAAAACCGACGTACTTAAAAAATTAATTAAAGAAGCTGTAAAAGAAGCAATTCAAGATGAATTGAAGGACATTTTATTAGAAGCTGTTAAAGCTCCTAAAACCCAAGTTGTAAGAGAATCTATACAACCTAATACAATAATCTCTCCCTCTCCAAAACCTACCTATACTGAACCAACTATGGATGTGAGAAAAAAATATATGGATGTTTTAGGTGAAACAGCTTTAAGTTACACCTCTAACGATGTTTCTTCTTTTAATCCACAAGGAGTAGACCCAATAAATGGAAATTTAGGAGAAGGTTCTGTAGGAATGGATACAATAATGGGACTTTTAAATAATAAATAATGCCTTTTAACCCACAAAATATAAATGTTAACGATTTAAATCCTAATGTTGGGTTAGGAGTAAATTTACCTTTTACAGGATCAGGAGTTTTTAATTTAACTTATAATACCCAAGAAGCTATAAAAAATAATCTAATTAATTATTTTCTTACTAATCCTGGGGAAAGACCTTTAAATCCTACATTTGGTGGAGGGTTAAAACAATTTATATTTGAACAAGTAAACGATTTAACTTTTAATGATATAAAATCTCAAATCCAAAATAAAATATCTTTAGTATTCCCTACAGTTAAAATAAATAAACTTGATATATATTCTCCTTCCCAAGAAGAAAATAATATAATAATAAATTTACAGTATAACATTTTATATACTCCTACTACAGGTTCTTTAACTTTTAACTTTTAATTATGGAATTAAATAAAGATATTAAATATATTAATAGAGATTTTATTGATTTTAGAAATCGTTTAATTGAATACTCTAAAACATACTTCCCTAATACTTATAATGATTTTTCTCCTACCTCTCCAGGAGTAATGTTTATAGAGCAAGCTTCATATGTAGGAGATGTTTTAAGTTTTTATCTTGATAATCAATTCCAAGAAACTTTTATTCAATATTCTCAACAAACTAATAATATTTTTGAATTAGCTTATATGTTTGGGTATAAACCTAAAACAACAGGAGTAGCCCAAACTAATATATCTTTATTTCAACAAATCCCATCTAAACTTTCAGCTTCGGTATATATACCTGATTTTGATTATTGTATTACAATTAAAGAAAATACTTCTGTTTCTACAAATAATAATGTTAACTTTTTAATACAAGATAAATGTGATTTTTCAATTTCAAGTTCCCAAGACCCTACTGAAATCTCAATATATCAAGTATCAAATGGTGACCCCCAATATTTTCTTTTAAAAAAAACCCGAAAAGCCATATCAGCTAATATAAATACTACTACTTTTACTTTTAATGACCCTCAACCTTTTACTACAGTAAATTTATCTAATGATAATATTATAAAAATATTAGATATTAAAGATTCTGATAATAATATTTGGTATGAAGTAGATCATTTAGGACAAGAAATGGTATTAGATACCATAGAAAATACTAATATTAATAATCCTAATAAAAATGATGAAACTCCCTATTTATTAAAATTAAAAAAAATAGCTAAAAGATTTTCAACTAGATTTACTTCATTATCTAATTTACAAATCCAATTTGGATCTGGAACCCCAGAAACAATAAATGAAGAAATAATTCCAAATTCTAATAATGTAGGTTTAGGTTTACCTTTTAAACAAGATAAATTAACTGCTGCTTATTCACCTACCAACTTTTTATATACAAATACTTATGGAATATCACCTTCTAATACAACTTTAACTGTAAGATATTTAACAGGGGGAGGGGTAAATTCTAATGTATCTACCAATGAATTATCTATTTTAAATATTACTAATGCTGAGTTTAAACTTACTACATTAGATACTACTACATCTAATTATATATTTAATTCTTTAACAGCTACTAATGAAGAAGCAGCTACAGGAGGAAAAGGAGGAGATACTTTAGAAGAAATAAGACAAAACACTTTATTACTTGTATCCTCCCAAAAACGATCTGTTACTGTAGATGATTATCTTATTAGAACTTTAAGTATGCCTTCTGATTATGGGTCAATATCTAAAGCTTTTATACAAAAACCTAAATTAACAGATGAACAAATTTCAACTATAGAAACTTTAAGTTTATATATTTTATCTCAAAATAATCAAAGCCAACTTTCAATACCTAATGATACTTTAAAAAATAATTTAAGAACTTATTTATCCCAATATAGGATGATTGGGGATAATATTGAAATTAGAGATGCTTATATAATTAATATTGGAATAGATTTTGAATTAATTGTATTACCTGAATATAATAATAGTGAAGTGTTAATAAAATGTATTAATTCATTAAAAGAGTATTTTAATATTGATAGATGGCAAATTAATCAACCTATACAACTAAGAGATATTTATATTAGATTAGATAAAATTGAAGGGGTTCAAACTGTTAAAAATGTTAATATAAAGAATATAGCTGGGGAATCTTTAGGATATTCTCCTTATGCTTATGATATAATTAATGCTACTCAAAACCAAATTATATATCCTTCTTTAGACCCTAGTATTTTTGAAATAAAATACCCTAATACAGACATTAAAGGTAGAGTGGTTTCTTTATAAATATTATATTTATAATAAAACTATTTAAATGGCTGTTTATAAAATTTTCCCTACTCAAGACACCACCCTATACTCTGCTTACCCTACAATGAATACAGGGTTAGATGCTATTTTAGAAGTATCTAATAAACTTGGAGATAATGGGTTACCTAATATTTCTCGTTATCTAATACAATTTGATAATAAAGAAATAACAGATGTTATAAATGAAAAAATTGAAGAAAAAGATTATTCTGTTTATTTAAAAAATTTCATATCTGAAATCCAAGGTATAAATCAAAACACTTTTTTAGAAATTCGCCCTATAGCTCAACCTTGGAATAATGGAACAGGACAAACATTAGATAATCCTATTATAGAAAATGGTGCTTCTTGGGAATATTCTAAATTTAGTGGATCTTCTCCTTGGGAAGAATCTGGTGTATATGATGGACCCAATGGAGTAATTTCTTTTACTAGCTCTTATAATTCTTCATATAGCACCCCAGGAGGCAGTAATTGGTTTTTTGATGGGTCAAATAATTTAATGTATGTTATTTCTGGGTATATTATAGATAATTATGTTAATAATATTATTTCTGCTTTACCTACAGTAATTAGTGAATCTTTTAATTTAAGGGATAATAAAGACATAGAAGCCCAAGTAGATAATATAGTAAATAATTGGTATAGTGGATCTATCCCTAACTATGGATTTATCTTTAAACTTTCAGGCTCACAAGAATTTAACCCTAATAAAAACACCCAACCTGATTTTAAATATTATAGTGTTGATACTAATACTATTTACCCTCCTCAATTAGAATTTAGATGGAGAGATTATTCTTTATATTCTCCCTCTACCTCTTCTATTGTAACAACAAACCAACTTAAACTTTCTTTAGCTGAAAATCCTGGAGTGTTTTATCCAAGTAGTATGAATAGGTTTTATATAAATGTAAGTCCTTTATATCCTACTAGAACATATCAAACAAGTTCTTTATTTACTAATTTAAATTATTTACCTACTTCTTCTTATTATGCTATAAAAGATTTGGATACTAATGAATTTGTTATTAATTTTGATGATCAATATACTCAAATTAGTTCTGATACTAGAGGAAATTACTTTGATGTTTATATGAGTGGTTTAGAACCTGAAAGATATTATAAGATTTTAATTAAAACTGAAATAGATGGTTCTACTTTAATACTTGATGATGATTATTATTTTAAAGTTGTTAATGGATGAGTGAAAATATAGAATTTAGTAAACAAGTATTTAAT
>VMHT01059123.1_pt1 | contig 15119 bp, 32 predicted proteins | sample 4693611 | NCBI WGS metagenome assembly VMHT01 (sample SAMN12280063, study PRJNA550983) | marine metagenome | isolation source: seawater sampled from same location over 5 years 0.02-0.2 micron viral filtrate | place: USA: collected off the coast of southern California halfway between the port... ... | reverse complement strand
TATGTATCGCATACCGTGTACCCACATAAGACTGGCGGGTATGTTCAATCCGTAAGTAAATCTCAACACAACGATTTAAAGCGTTTAGATAGGAGAAGGGCCGGAAGTGAACGAAAGGCCAAAGGTATATTTGCCGATAAGTCGTGGGACCGCTGGTTGGAAAGCTATTACGCTCCTAAGTCCGAGAAGGTAAAGCGTACTCCGAGACCCATCACCAATATTTTCATACCCTATCGTCAAGCCTTTCAAAAGGTTATTGACGAATTTGACAATGGTGGTTACTCTTCGGCATGCGAACTCACTCAATCCCTTTATAGCGAAGATCGGATAAGCCTTATTCACAAATCAAAGATTATGAACGAATTAGCTTCGTTACAAATGATGAGTACGAAGCAACGTAAGCTTTTAAAGAGACTATGATGGATGACAAATTACAAGAACTTTTAACCATCACGATGGAAGAGTGTGGTGAACTTATCCAACAATGTAGCAAAGCAATCCGTTGTGGGGATTATCACAATAACAAAAAACTTATACAAGAAATTGCAGATGTGTATTGTATGATTGAGCTTATTCACGAGTACGATTTGGTTAGTTGGGAAGATATAGATGCAGGAGTGTTGAAAAAGATAGATAGGTTAAAGAAGTGGAGTAAACTATATGAGTGATTTGAAGAGATTAGTTTTAGCGATGTTACCAAAGTGGTTTGCACTTTTGTTACTCATCGTTATACTTATTTATACATTGAGATGATAAAGTATTTAAAATATTTGTATAGAAAATGGTTTAATAAAAAACAAAAGGTTATCTTAATCTACAGCGATGATAATTGCAAAGTAGGTAACGGAGGACCTTATAAATTTAAGAAGGAGTTGTAATGCATAATTTTCACGAAGATAGCGAATGTTATCTACTATTTGGTAAGGAAGTGAATCAGATAATAGCTATGTTAGAAATATTAAAAGATAGAAATCCGCATGTAGAAAAGTTAGAGGATTTTATAGATAAGTTAAAGAGTATGAGATCTTACGATCAGATGTTAGATGCTATGATTATGGATACCCGTGCTGAAGATATGCATAGGAGAGAACAGCAAAATGAAGGATTATCTTTGAATGAAATATTAAGTAAATTTAAAATAAGAAAATGGGATAAGAAAGATGGAAAAAATTGATCACATAGCATTAGTAGTACCGCATATAAATAAAGCTGTAGAATGGTATACTCAGAATACAGATTGTAAAGTTAACTATCAAGACGATACTTGGGCAGAGATACAATATGAAAATGTTAAGTTAGCTTTGGTATCACCAGCAGAACACCCACCACATATAGCTTTTATAGATGAGAATGTAAAGAATGGAAAAAAACATAGAGATGGATCAGAATCAACATACGAACACGACTTTTCAGGCAATATAATAGAAAGAATAAAATATCCAAAAAAAGTTTAAAAAAAGTCTTGACTTTTATGTTTTTTCTTTGTAAGTTAAGGTATCAATAATAAAGGAAAAACAAACAAATGACTTACTTATATGAATACAAAATATTAGATGACACCATAAGAGTTGAATATGCTCTAAGTAGTGTTACTGAATCAATCAAAGTTATCGACATGTGGGTTGATGACAAACCTCATAGTGTGAATTGGATGGGACCTGAAGCTAGGGCTAAGTTAATGGATAGGTTAGATAAGGATTTAGAAAATAGAATCTGTGGTACTTACGATCATTCAATTGATGTTATTGATCCCGATGAACCTACTGATCTTTCTGGCAAAGAAGTATCTTATTTAGATAGTCTATTAACCACAGGTTTTGATAATGAACCAACTGAAGCTGAGTGGTTGGAACAAAAAGCTGAATTATCATTTGGAATTTAATTGAAAAAAAGGCTTGACTTTTACAATAATTATTCGTAATTTAAGACATAATAAAAAAGGAAATAATAATGAACTTAAATAAAAAAGATCAAAAAGAAATATTAGAATACCTAAAACTTATCACAAGCGAACTAACCGATGCTTACAATTCTACACCCGATACATCTGAGAATAGTGATGCTCTTTACTTTATAGATTCTGCTAGAGATTTAGTTGATGAACTAACAATCAATGTTGAGGATAATCAGGAAGTTCCTGTTCCTCACGAAGATTTGAGGAAAGAATTAGAATTTAGTGTGGAGGCTAATTAATGATTTACGAAAAAACATTCACACCAAATTATATGATAGCAGTAAAGGATTGCTCCTCTCCTTTGAGAAACCTAACTATGTTGGAACTGCTAGAGGAATGTGGTTATCTGAACAACTATACTGAAGATCAGAAAGCTAAGATTAAAACTATTGATGTTGAATTTGCTTACTATAACAATGATGGGGATTTAGATATCACAGGATTTAGTATTGATGATAAGGTTGTTAGAGTTTGGAATGATATGGAAGGAACTAAAATGTATACTGTCAATGATGACATCTTTGTCAGCTCCTTATTAATGTGGGGGGATTTGGAATCGATAATATGAGCCTGTTAGAAACTATAATAGATAAGTTTGATGGAGTTATCATTGAGGATAATCAATGGACTATGGAAGGTTCTAATGGTAAGCGATACATTGTGGAATGGGATAAGTATAATAAAAAATACAGTTGTCAATGCAAAGGTTATATTTATAGAAAGAAGTGTAGACATATTACAGAATTATCAGAATCATTTAGGAAGCAATTTGCAAAGTAAAATTTACATATTGTTATTATTATTAGTAGGTTGTACCAATGCTCCAAATGGAGCTATTGATTATAGCACAACCGCATATTACATCGATGGTAAGTTTCATAAAGATATACCTGAAGAATATATATTTAAGACTTGGGGATATAGGATAATAGATGCTTTGGATAAGGAACATACTTACAGAACTAAAGTTAATATATCTCATAATAGAACTGAAACCAAATGGTGTACTATCCATAGATTAGGTGAGGATATAAAAGCGATGTACAATGGAAAAGAATATTGGTATTATGTATCAATAAATAAAAGGGCAAATAGAAGATGAGCAAACTTTGGATGGCTATAATAGTATCATTTGTAGGTCATGTAATTGCATGGTTTCATATGCAAGGACAATTTAAATATGAATGGGCTAGAACTTGGTGGTTTGTGGCATTAGGTGGTATACCAATCAGTTTTGCCTTTTACTATGGAACTAGATGGTATTATGAATATTTTGGAAACTACTGGTATGTTAGACCAGTAGGATTTGGTATGGCTACGATTGTGTTTGGATTACTAACTTGGTTAGTATTAGATGAAGTGCCGGATACTAAAACTATTTTGAGTCTAATACTTTCTGTTGCAATTATATTCATACAATTATCACATTTATTTGTTAAATAGAAATGAGTAAGAAAAATGAAAAAAGTCAAAATGGTAAAGGAGACAAAAGTAGGATCTCCGACAAAAAAAAGTACGACCGTAACTACGAAAAAATCTTCGGCGTGGACATTGGAAGAATTAATGGAGATGGGTCACAGTTAGGTTTGTCAAATCACAGATACGAAGGAGATGGAACTGAATGGATAATAGAAAAAGATAAAGATGGTAAGGTTTACAAAAGAGCAATCGGTTCAGGTATTAAAATTTTAGTAACTAAGGAGAGTTAAATGAAAAAGATAACAATTAGTATAATTCACATAATTGTAGTAGCACTTACATTTCTTAGTGTTGTAAGGGCTCAGAATTTAGACTACTATGTAGATTCAGACTTTGAATTACTGCCTATCCCACCTGAGTTAGTTCCTTATCAAATCGTGCCATTAGATCCCGTACCTGATTGTAGGTTGGAAATGGGAATTGAATTGATATTTCCACAAAGTATTACAGATATGCCAGAACCTCAAAGAGAAGAAACATTACAGATTATCTATAAGAGAATAGCATTTGAAATATCAAATCCTGATAAAACTGCTGGATTATTTCAAATAGATGGTAGGATGTATCACATAATCAGAATACCTTACACAGGTGCTTCTACAAAATTTTGGGGGTGGGAATGATTGGTTTTTTAGCTTTTATGATTGTATCGTTATTAGTAATTATGATTTATCTAATGATATCACAAGATTAATTATGAAAAAATTAAAGCATGAAGTAGATTCAGTAATAGTAGATTTAATAATGGAACATTTTAACATACAATCTTTTGAAGGTTTGAAACAAAACTTAACAGTTGAAGAGTTTGATGAGATTTTAGAAGTTGCAAAAGAGATGTATTATATGGATATGTTAAAGAGTATGAAACACAATATGCCAAAGAGTTAACCTATGATAAATTTAGAAATGAGTAATGAAGTATTAGCAATAATAATAGCCATAATAATTATGGTGCCTGCGATATTGTTTTATGAACTTATAATAGTTAGAAATTATGCTGATAAGTTTTTACCACCAACAGTATTGAGTTTATTCTCAAACGGAAACCCAAGAAACTTAGATAAGAAAAATGAAAAAGATAAGACATAGTAAATTACCACTTACATTAGAATCAGATGATCACCTAACATTAGATATGTTGAAAGCTATACAGATACAGATGGCTGAGTATAGTTGGGATGATTGGATAGATGAAGATGGTAAGTGGTTTAAGTATTGGAGCAAACCTAACCCTAAACAATTGGAGTTATTCAATGATTGAAATATTATTAGGAATTTTAACTTTGATATTAGTGATGCAAATAAGGAATGGTTGGAAATGGTAAAGATGTGGCAAAGATTTAAAGAGTGGTTGATTATTAGACAATCAGCTAAATTCGTAAAGGAACTAAGACAAAAAAAATACAAGCCAAGACAACCTTGGAATGTTGGGATTTGGAAATGAAATATAAACTTTTAATATTATTAGTATTAATATTTGGTGGTCATTGTTTTAATCTATATAGAGAAAGTGACATTGCAATATCTGAAGTAGAAACTTTTGAAATAAAAGATAAGGTTACAGGTAATACACATATATTTAGTAAAGAACCTAAGTTGAAAAAAAATATGTTGTACTGTCAAAAGGATAATGAGAAAAAAGTAATTTGGATAGATTGGCATCCTGATCAAACACCAGAATTCACATATAGGGTTGACTCCTATAAAAATTATATTGAGAGAACTTGGGTAGAACAACATTATGGATATAGAATAGCACCGTGATTGAATATATTTTATTAGGAATTATATTTCCAATAATGTTGAACTTAGTTCATTTGGTTATGGGTGTTTATGTAGTGGTAGCTCGTGGTAGTGTTGTGAGTTTAGGATTTACAGGTATTTCTTTTATAACTAAAACAGTTTGTCTGTTATGGATAACTTGGTTTGGTGTTAGTTACTTACATTTAGATTTTAAAATATTTGTACCGATGCTTACATTTTTTTGGTTCTTCACTCATGTAGCAGAAGCATTTGTGATACAACATTACATACAAAAGAACACACCAAAGTATTTACAAAAGATGCAGATAAAATAAAATGCAATTAGAATTATTTGATAAAAAAGATTGGCAGATATTGTTAGAAGCTGAACAATACTTTAAGTATCTACAGAAACCTAACGAAGCCTTTTCCAATATGCCGGTATGCCCATTCTTAAAAGCTGAGTTGGAAAAGGATAATCTATTTGTAGAAATATGGAAGCCTGATAAAAAAGGTTTCTATGATTTGTTCAATGGCTTTACAGAGTCTAAAAAGGATTCAGCTTTGTTTGTTTGTATGGATACTGAACATATCAAATGGAAGGATGTGGAAAGAACAAAGTATCAAAAGTTTTTACAGAAGGCGATTAAGGATACGGGCTTAAAAGCTTTGTGTCTGTCGCCGTATGAAGATTTTACAGCAGCTGGTGAGGCTACAAGAAAAAAAGCACCTTACTTTTTAATTAATGTTGCTGGTAGAAAACATTTTAGTGATTCACACGAAAAACTAAAAGGCACTAAATACTTCAGTAATTTTAGTGATAAAGAGAAAACAAAACTAAAAGTATAAAACAGGAGTTTGAAATGACATTAGGTTTAGGATTAGCAGCTGCTATATTGTTCTTAACATTTTGGTTGTACAAAGATGATTTGGGGAATTGGTAATGAACATAGGATACGCTTGTATTAATATGCAATTATCATACCCACAAAAGTGGGGTGGTAAAGAAAAAGGTGTGAAACCAATCACTACAGGCCGTAGTATGATTAAGCGAACTTTTGAGAGTAAAGGTTTGGATTATGCTAGTGAACTTACACTAGCCAACGCTATGGACTTTGATAAGATTATTGATTGGAACATACTCAATGGTTACAACTTCTTTCGTATGACATCGGGTTTAGCACCGTGGAAGTCTGAATACAAATGGGATGACTTAAAAGATATAAGAGACATTAGAATATACCTAAATTCAGCTGGTATAAAAGCTAAAACGCACAATCTTAGAATCACATCTCATCCAGGTCCTTTCAATGTACTGACATCCCCACATCCGCATGTTGTAGAGAATTGTATTAGTGACTTAACCGATCATGCAGATACCTTTGATATGATAGGATTGAGTAGAACACCTTACAACAAAATTAACATACACATCGGTGGTGCATATGGAGACAAACCAGCAGCTATGGAAAGATTCTGTAAGAACTTTGAGAGATTACCAGAATCAGTTCAGAGTAGGCTAACAGTTGAGAATGATGACAAAGCATCAATGTATTCAGTAAAGGAGTTATATAATGGAATTTACAAAAGAATTGGCATACCTATCGTGTTTGACTATCACCATCATAGGTTTTGTACAGGTGACTTATCAGAAAAGGCCGCTTTGGAATTGGCTTGTTCTACTTGGCCAGAAGGTATTACGCCAGTTGTCCACTATAGCGAAAGTCGCAGTGCCGAACAACTTGACGAATCAATTAGACCCCAAGCACATTCTGATTATGTATACGACTATATTGATACTTATGGTAATGAAGTTGATATTATGATAGAAGCTAAACATAAGGAGTTGGCTGTTGCGAAATATCTTGAGCTACATAGTTGATGTAATAAAAAATGTAATAATGCTTTGGATGTATAAAAGACATTTGATAAAGCGAATAAAAAAGAATGATTTTGGTAGAAGAGAAGAATGGTAAAATAAATTGTTGTTTTTATATAGTTTCATATATTTATTAATAAGTTTAGGAGATTATAATTGATTAAACTGAAAAACTTATTAGAGCTCAATAAGATGACTTATAATTCAGGTCCTGATGGTGAACAGAAAAAAAGAATGATGATGGAACTCAAACTCTTTGATGACGAGTACACATTACCGAATCAGTTACCGCCTGAGAATAGTAGTCAAACAACTCTGAATGAAGTAAAGTATCTGCAATGTTTAGAAGTAGATAAAACATATGTAGAGAAATACGACAAAGTAAAACAAAGCTTTAAAGAAGTCTTTGAGGAGTTGGGGCTACCATATATGAAAGAGGAGTTAAAATCTCTTTTAAAGGAATCAGGAAAGTTCATCACAGAACTGAAGTATAAGTACAACAGACCAAGACCAAAGCAGATAGCTGAATTCTATGGCTTTGATTTTGATGGTGTCGATTTGAATAGTATGAAAACTCCATCCTATCCAAGTGGTCATGCAGTACAAGGTTATTTATCAGGCAAATACTATGCTAACAAATACCCTGAACATTTAGAAACATTTGAACAATTAGGAGAAGATATAGCTCACTCTAGAATTATTGGTAAAGCGCACTATCCATCGGATAAGAACTTTGGTAAAATTGTAGCTGAGTATCTATTTACATTATTAAAGAAATGAAAGTTTTACATCTCAATTTGTATCGTAAGTATTTTGATGCAATTCTAAATGGAACAAAAACAATTGAATACAGAGACATCACACCATACTGGTCTAGAAGATTAGAAGGTAGGCATTACGATGTAATTAAATTTAGAAATGGTTACAGAAAGGTAGCACCTGAAATGGTTGTTGAATATAAAGGTATGGGTATAGATGATGGAAGGTATGCCATTCAGTTGGGTAAAATATTGGAATCTAAAAATGTCGCCTGAAGAAATTAGAAAGGATTTAACAAGAATGAAAGGGTTGAAAATAAATCCTAACACACCAGAAGATTTAGCAGTAGCAATAAAAACATTTATACAACAAGCAGTTATAATAGGTGAGTATAATCTAGATACTATGCCAGGTGAGTATGTAGATAATTTATTACATACTTTTTCAAAATATCCTCAATACAAAGACTTAATGGATGACTTAATAAACATACTAAATCGTTACGATGCTATAGATAGAATTTAATATATACGATATTTATTGTAAAAGGAATTAGTCTGAGTTATTAACCATAAACAGGAGATATCAAATGGATAAATCCAAAGTCAAAACGGTTACACAAGTCAAGTCAAATCAACCCTGCGAAAACAAACGTCAAGCTCTTTCTCAAATCAAAAGAATTGATTGGAGTAAGTTAGAGTTCCGAACACCAAATCAGAGAAGTTTTTACAATATCATTAGTCGTAATGATGTAACCTTTTCTGTAGGACCTGCAGGTTGTGGTAAAACATTTTTAGCTACACATTACGCTCTTAAAAATCTAGCCAAAGGTAAGTACGATAAGATGGTGATTACCAAGCCATTAGTAGAAGTAGATGGTGAGCGAATGGGATATTTGCCTGGAGACATCGATGAAAAAACTGCACCGTACATGATGTCTCTTTATTACAATATGGAACAGATCATTGGGAAGCAAAGATTAGATGTATTGAAGAAAGCTGGAGCTATACAGGTTATACCATTGGCTTATATGAGAGGGTTAACTCTCACCGACAGCGTGGTGGTATTGGATGAAGCACAGAATGCAACTCCTGCTCAAATAAAGACTTTTGTAACCCGTATAGGTAGTGGAAGTAAGTATATAGTTTGTGGAGACTTAATGCAGTCTGATATTAGAAAAGAAAATGGATTAGAAGATTCTATAAAACGCTTTACTGGCATTAGGAAAGTTGGTTTCAGTCAGTTCGATTTAGAAGATGTGGTTAGACATCCTATAGTGGCGCAGTTGCTCGAAAGGTATCAAGATGACTATGAGTTAGGTGTGTTATCAGCTGAAGAAACTCTTTCTATGTGGATTGAAAAACAAACATATGAAGATCCACAAATCAGTAATAGATATTTTTGGAAGTTAAGGAGCTAGTATGAAAGTTGTATATGCAAAAAGAGTTCCGCCTGGAGATAGGTGGGCTATTGAAGATGATTTATTTGAATCTCTAACCGAATGTCTCAATGAGATATTTATGCGAGAGAAGGTAACAAAGTTTGAAGTCGATGCTGGAGGTGGTGAAGTAAGAATAGATGATGGTAGAGAAGCACCTAAAGCGCCACCAAAGACTTGGAACTTATATGGAGAAGAAAGTGGAGGCTAATAAAGTATACAACAAAGCAGATAATATGGTAATGGTTAAAACTAACGGCGATGAAATCAATGTAATATGTAATACAGAAAAGCAAATGGATGAAGTTGTTCAAAGATTATCTACCGATACTTGTCTACTATCTGGCTATGAAGAATGGGATGAAGGAAAGGATAAAAAGTGGATTCTAAAATTTATGGTATGTGATTCAGATTACGAATTTGTGCCTGATTTAAACTAACATTTTTTATCAAACTGATATTTATAATTGTAATAATGTTTCAAAATAGGAGTTAAAAATGAAATCTATATTAACAGGAATACTTTCTTTATTTATCTTTTTTGGAGCAGTTCCATCTGCTAATGCTCAAGCACCAATGTGTGCTGAAGCTTGTGAGATGAGTTGTGCTGATGAGATAAAGAAGAAAAAGAAGAAAAAGAAAAAGAAAGGCGCTAAAGGAAAAAAGAAGAAAAAAGGTTTTTTCTCTAAAGCCTTTGGAAGTAAATAATGAATAATCCGTTAACCAAATTATATAGTTGGCAAGTTTCAAGCGGACAGTTAGATGGTTGGACATCTTATCATTTGGCAGCTGGTTTGTTTATAGCCAAAGTCGCCCAATGGTTAGGTGCTTCAGATTTGTGGGCAGTTCTATGGGTTTTAATCATAGGAGTTGCTTGGGAAATCTTTGAAGTATACATCGAAGGAATGGAAGAAACCTATGGTACGAGAAAGAAGTGGGCTTGGAATACAGCAGCTGATATAATTGTAGAAGTAGGAGCAGCATGGTGGATGGTATTGTAATACAAATCCTCTTTTGTTTGTTAATAGTTGTTTATTGGTTTAGTGAAGGTGTGACAGAAGGTTGGACTTGGTCTACCAAAAAGCGTAAGGAAACTAATAAACTTATTCATCCAAACAATAAGTCAAATGGTGTATTTGATTATCACATGTGGAGGATTTTAGAGAACGTTGGAATATGGGGTGCTGTTATATTGGCATTTCTTATGGATGCTTCATTCTCTAAGTTCTTTTGGTTAGGTGTTGGTAGTTGGTTCATAGGAACGTTCTGTTATGAAGCAGCTCTCAATCACGTAAATAAAGGTACGATTTATAAGCCGGTAGATTACAAGTGGCACATTTTGGGATATGATATTCCGTGGTGGGGTGGTAAAAAAATATTTATCTTACCAGCTACTGGTTTGGCTATATTACTTTATGGAATCTTAATTTAGGAAAACAAAATGTGTGAATGTAAAAATTGCAATTGTGATTGTTGCTGTAAATAATTAATTAGGAGAAAACAGATGTTAAAGAAAATTCTGATTGGGATATTATTATCCTCTTCTTTATTTGCTGAAAATGAGTTACTAAAGTTCTTCAAATATTCTACTGCTTACGCTAGCTTTAGTCTGAATGCACCACGATATCAAGATGATAAATTTGCTATCGTAGGTGGTTTATCTACAGGCGATTTATTAGTAGAAAGAACAAAAGGTGAATTAAAGCCTGATTTTCAAACATCATTTGGTTTGAGAAAAGTAGGTAGGTTTCAATACGAACCAAAGAGAGGCGTTAAGTCTGCTGGTAAAGGTGGAACTTGGTATGATGGTAATGAAAAAAATGCCAATGAAAGTGCTACATTCGGTCCTGTAAAAGGCTGGGAATATCTGATGAAATGGTCTGAGGGTAGGCAATGGGGTAATGATTATGTGAACCAAGAATATTGGGTAAGGTATATTGGTGAATGGGCGATGGCTAAAGTTGGTTGGACTGAATTAGGGTTGGAAGATATATCTTATGCGCAAGGAGATTTAAGATTACATTGGACACCTGAAAAGTTGAACAATAAATTTCATTTATCTATTGGTGTAAAACATAGACAACATCCTGTATATGGATTTGATGCTATGGTGTTGGATACGACTTGGTATGGTGGACAATGGTGGGCATTTGCTGAAGATGCTTTTGGTATCGATGACAATATGTGGTATGATCCTCGTAACCTATTGGGATATGATGAAGAAGGTAAACCTATATGGGAAGAAGTAGATTTATTAGAATTTATCAATGGTGAGTGGGTTAAGTTAGATACACTCGATGGGCCTGGTCCTTTTTGGCACGGTGAAGGTGAGTATTGGGGACATGATTGGCTATGGAGAGATGTAGATGGTAGAATATTTGCTTATACAGATAGAGAATATTTCTTATATCATTTTCCAGGTATGTTGGAAAGTTACATCAATGATAAGAAAAAAGGATTGGGATATCAGAGTGAAACATCGTTAGTATTAGGTATTGACTTTTATCACTATGATGAAAATTGGTGGATGCACGCTTGGGGTAATTGGTTGCCTTATCACTACGGACATACATCACATGCATATCATAATGCCGCACACTACAAAGATCATTTAGAACAAGGTAAGGAGCCAGATGAATTTATGTGGATGGACCCAATGTGGCACAGTTGGAATGATTATGATATGGGAGCAATATTTGGAGTAAAACTCAAAGATAATCTCGGAACATTTGCTGAAGGAAGATATTTGTACTATTGGGAAAGACCAGCGTATGATATCAAATTAGGAATTAATTATCAATTTATGGGGTGGTAAAATGAAACACGAAGAAATATACAATTATGTAAGAATGATTTGCGGCTCACTGCTAATGGTAAGTATGTTTACATTGCCGAGTTGTGAGGATGATGTAGTAGAAAAAGAAGTGGTGTTAGAACCAATGATGCAGATGTGGGTGAATGGAGATCCAATTGATCCATTTACTTACTATGGTTCAATAACGACTTTCGGAGAAAAGAAAGTTGGTGAAGATGGTAAGATTAAAAAGCTATTGGTATTTCACTTTCAGAGAGAAGTCGGAAGGGTATTGCCTGAATTAGAACACTACGCTACTATATGGTATGATAAAGATGGTGAGGATAATGATAATCTAATTGATCCAGGTTTGTACTTAAACTATGGAGTTGAAGATACCGTTTATAGAGATAAAACAATAGACTTAGAAATTATTGGTAGCTTTGACTATACAAACTTTGGTCAAGCAGAGATAACATCAATTGAAGATAATAAAATATCAGGTGTGGTAAATGGTCAGTTCTATAATCCATACAGAGATGAATTGCAGATAGCACTATTGGTATTTGAAAACATAGAAATTGGAATGGATCCTGAGGGAACATTCTACGATGGTGAGTAACAATGCCTAACAAAGCCGCTAAGATGAGAAAACAGAATAAGTTAAAGCTCAATAAAAAGTGGGCTAAGGAAGGTAGGACTGCTAACCAACATAAGAAGTGGTTAGCCAAAGGTGGGGATAAAAAAACAAAAAATAGGTTTGGTAGATAATTATGAATATGAAAGAACTTATAGAAGCTTGTCAAAAAGGATATATGACACATCCAACACGTAAGACTAAGATTATGTTTGGTAAGAGATATAGAAACTGTGTGAAAAAAGAAGGTGTGAATAGTAAAGTTACTACAGAACAGGCGAAGAGAATCATTGGAAATATTTGTACAGAGTGTGGTGATTTCGCAAATGAAAATTTAAGAAAGTGGTTTTCTGATAGGTGGGTAAACATTGGTAAGAAGAAAAAAGGTGGTGGACATCCACCTTGCGGTTCTAGCGGAAAGAAGCGCGGATATGCTAAATGTGTTCCAGCTTCTAAAGCTGCTAGTATGAGTAAGAAACAAAAAGCCAGTGCTACTCGTAGAAAGAGAGCAGCACAGAATAAAGCAGGTAGAGGTGGTAAGCAATCTGCAGGGCAGGGTAAGAAACCAATCTATGTATCAACCAAACCTAAGAAGTAGGAGAGTAAAATGAGTTTAAAGTTAGAAGAGTTAGTAGGTAAAAGACTTACAGAAGAGCAGTTCGATGAGGCTGCAGGTAAGAAGGATGCTTGTTACCATAAGGTTAAAGCTCGTTACGATGTATGGCCATCTGCTTATGCCAGCGGTGCTTTAGTTAAGTGTCGTAAGGTTGGTGCAAAGAATTGGGGAAATAAATCAAAGAAAGAAGGTTTGGGTGAAGTATCGGATGTACAAAAAAGAAAAATTTACAAAAAAGCATTTGGTAAAGAGTATGACGATTCAAAAAGAAAGCAAACTCCATTACCATTAGATATTGCATATAAAGTAGCTTTAAATAAATTGAAAAAGAAAGAAGGTGTGTATGAAAAAAACAAAGGTAAAACTTTATATGGTAAGGATTTAGTCAACTATTTTGTGAAAAGATTTAAATATTCCACAAGAGATGCTACCGCAGTAGCAAATAAATTAAAGGATGTTGGATTTAAAGTGCCGAAGGTATTACCCTTTAATGAATCCGTAAATGAAGGTGATATAGAAAGTCGTGAATTAAAGTTGTATATTGATAATGATTCACAGCTTTACAATTCTAGATTTATGCCGATAATGAAAAACCTATCTAAGAAAATGAAGAAAGGTAACTTTGATAAGAAACTTGCAATCAAAGGATTTATGTATTTGGTAGACGATGGTGCTAAGAAATATGTAAAGGACTTCGGTGGAAATGCAAAAGAAATGTTTTCTAAAAAAGATAGGATTGCTGTAGCATCAGATTTAGCTGATGAGTTTGAAGATGCTTATAAGAATAAAGAATATAGTTTTATGGAAAATATAAATGAAGCTGGATTTCCTGCAAAACTTTCTCCACCATCTTCACCAAAAGTAAAGAAAGCTCAGAAAGTTTGGATGAAAAAATATATGAATCCAAAAGGTGGACCTAATGTAATAAAATTAAGAAAAGATGGTCGACCACCATTTCCTACGGATAGAAATTACGATGAATTAATAAAAAGGTTTCCGTTTTTAAAAGAAGGTAAAGAAAAAATGTTTCCATCAGCAAAGGTTGATGCCGCAGTTAAGTTGGCTAAAAGAATGGGCGGTAATATGACTAATGCTGTTAAGAAGATTGAAAAGATGGCTAAGGGTTTATCCAAAAATGGTAGAGTTCAATATGCACTTAGAAAAGCTAATGAATCCATAAATGAAGGAAGGGTATTGCACTTTACGCAAATCAAAGATAAGACATTAGAGAAACACCTTAAAGTAATTGCTAAAAAAGTTGGAGCTACAGTATCTAAAATTTCGGGCGGGTTTAAGGTTGATGCCGATAATGATGGAAGAAAATTAGCACAAGTAGTTGATTACATATTTGATAAATCACTTATGAAAGGTTTGATGTCAGGTGGAGGAATGTCTAGAGTTCAATTAGTAAATGAGAATTCAGATAGTGTGATTGATGAAGGATTAGGTGATATGATTGGAAAGAGCATTGGTAAATATAATAAGAAGAGAAAGAAGAATATGGATGCTCTTAAAAAGTTAAAGAAAAAAGAATCCGTAGAAGAAGCATATGATATATGGATGGAAGATGGATCATTTGGATACACATTTACAGGTTTGGTTGAGGCTGAATATCAAGGCCGTAAAGTTAAGTTGGGTAAACCAATGCAAGGTGATGTAAAGAAGTTCAAAGTATATGTAAAGAATCCAAAGGGCAATGTTGTAAAGGTAAACTTTGGACAAGGCGGTGGTGCTAAAGGTGGAACAATGAAGATCAGAAAATCTAATCCTAAGGCTAGAGCTAACTTTAGGGCTAGACATAATTGTGATAATCCTGGACC
>VMHT01214524.1_pt1 | contig 15120 bp, 16 predicted proteins | sample 4693611 | NCBI WGS metagenome assembly VMHT01 (sample SAMN12280063, study PRJNA550983) | marine metagenome | isolation source: seawater sampled from same location over 5 years 0.02-0.2 micron viral filtrate | place: USA: collected off the coast of southern California halfway between the port... ... | reverse complement strand
GTCAGACCACCGCTCTCCGAAAGGAGATTGTTGATATGAAGGATAAGATTATGAAGAGTGCGTATCTCAACCAGCAACGCATTAAAGAGTTAGATGAAGTCCATAAAATACTGAGTGAAGAGTTGGACGAAAATGAGAAACTCAAGAAGGAGAATGAAGAACAAAAACTCTTTATCCTTAAACTCCACGGGGAATTGGAAAAGATGAAGGAACACTTTGAAGACGAACACGAGAAGCGTATGAAGTATTTGGAGAAGTTGAGTGAGTGCCGCGATGAGCGTAATACTCTAAAATCGCAACTTGAAGAAATAGAGCAGAAAACAGAATACACCGCTTATCAAGACTTAGAAATTGAGCGTCTCAAGAAGGAGAATGAGCAACTCAAAACTTTCAAAGATGAGATGAAGAAACTTGATGAAGAGCGAGAATCTCTCAAAGAAGCGATTGAAGAAATGAGCGTGGATAAAATCCATCCATATACGGGAAATATTATCCAAACGTCAGACATCACGAATCTCCAAAAAGAAGTCTATAAACTCCAAGAACAACTAAATGAAGAATCACAGCAAAGATTAAAGAACAAAGAATGTTGGATGAAGACTCAACAAGAATATCACAAACTCAAAGAAGAGAATGAGAAACTTGAAAGAGAAAACAGAATCAAACTTGGAGCATGGAAATATGAAGTTGGAAAGTTGGAGAAACTTGAAGAATGGAAATATGATGTGATTCAGAGTGCGAAAGCTATGGACTGGGATTTGCCCGAATATGATGAAGATGAAGAAGTAGAATATGAGTGTGGGGTTGATGGTCATCGCTGTGAAGAGTGTTGTGAATGTAATCGGACAAGAGTATGTGATGAGTGTGAGTGTGTTGGTGGTTGTTATGAACATTGTCCATATCTCACTGGAAAATGGAATGCATAAATTGTGAAGTCGTGAAAATTGTACCAAATTAATATTTAGCTTTAGAAGATTTTTTTTTCTTTTGTGGGGTTTTCTTAGCACCCATCATATCGAATATTTTCTCGGGTTTTATCTTTGGGGGTTCAATCCCTTTCTTCACATCAAATTGTAACTCTTGATGATAAGATTGTTTTTTCTCTAAAGGTTTCATCTTTTTTGTGGGCATTTATATTGTTATACTTTTTTATTTAAAAAAGAATATCTTTAAAAAATATATAATCCATATTATAAAAGATGAGTTTAGTCGTATGTGCGAATCAAGAACAAGATGGCTCAACAATCCGGAATAATCAGTCCGTTTATTCTGCTTACAGTTTCAGAAATACATTGTCATCTACTTATAAAATCCCGAAGAATGGTCAAGTTGCTCTTCAATCGTGTAAAGTGAATGTTGATGGTAGAGTTGTATTCAGTAAGAATAATCACAGATTTTATCATTACATTGGAGAGAAACTTAATAGAGATGGAGAAACAGATCCACAAATATATGATGTGACTTCTGCTCCAGTTGTCGTGCCAATGCTAGCACCCACAGATAGTCCGGGTGATATTGAAGAATTAAGCATTAATGATTTTGCGAATCATGTAAAAGAACGATTGGAAGGAAATACATTTCACCCCAATTTTAAAGGACTTGTTGATTGTGATGTTTTGAGAAATGCTTCTTCTCTTGACTTTCTTGGATTCAAGATTTCTTATGACCAAAATAGCAGTAATGAGAATGTAAACAATATTCCAACAGATAGTTCATTTGAGAATGTTTTTAATGACACTTATGATGATGATTCGGGTTTTGCTTACACTGGTGGTGTATTCAGTAGAAATGTCAGCAGTGCTAAAATACCCGCAATTGGTATAAGTCCCGATTTCCCACTCTCATTAAATGATGGTGAGTTTATTGTAAATATCTCGGGTGGTGCTAGTGGTAGAGCAAATGCTTCGGGTGTTCCATGGTTCATTGGATTATCTCGATACAATAACACAACTACAGAATCGGGATTTTATGCCCCATCTTATGCTCAAGATAAAGTTCAGAAGAGTAATAAGAATGCTCCCAATGTAAATAGTGCTTTTGCTGACTTTTGCTGTTTTCGTGATAAACAAAATAAACTCAGAGTTGCTCACGCAATTATGGACGAAGACGGAGTATTGAGAATGAGTAGTGTTCGGTATTGGGAAAATGATTCTAGTGATTTTGATGATGTTATAGATTTAGCGGGTGTTGATTACAGAGATATTAGATTTGAAGCAAGTGGAGAAAATATGACTCTCCAAATATATAATTTCACTATTAAAGCATATGAAACTGTTACAACTTATGATGCTACAAGTCCCGATACTTCTCAGTTCAAACCAATCAATCAGTCGTGTTGGTGTTTACACCCAGTATTGGGGGTTTTCAGTAATAGTGCTGGTCGCTTTTCTAATTTACAAATTACCCAATTTGATACACCACCACTTTCCAGTATTCCATTTTATGATCCGAAGATTCGTGAAAAGGGTGGGTGGTTTGAGAATCTGACTCTTCAAGGAATTGCTCATAAACATTGTGCTGAACTTGAACGCAATCAAATCATAAGAAGTGATACTGGTAGTAATCCAGCATATACATATATTGGACTAAATGCGAGTGGTGGTGTGGATTATGATCCGGTATTAATCTTAGAACCTTCGGAAGTTTATACTGGAACTTCGGGGGCAAATGCCCGACAACTTTTTGGATTCAATAATGCAATTGTGGATAATTATGTGAGTGAGACTGGATCACTAAAAATTATGAATAGTGATTTCGCGCCATCTCTCTCATCTTCCATGGCGATGTTTGTTCGCTTGAATAATTTTGGACAAAATGTAGTCAATTCTTTCACTGGAAATCAAAGTAAGATATTAGCTCATTTACCCCGATTTGATAATACACAAACCACGGGAAGATTGTATTTTGAACCAAGTAATCTTACTTTCATTGATTTGAATAATCCAAGTGAGATGATGGTTAATGAGTTTGATATATCATTCAATTACATTAATGAGCAGTATGCGACTGTATTAACCGGACAAAGTATAGTCTGTTTGTATTTTAGAGCAAAACCGGAATAAATATTTCATATAATCCAATAGATTAAATGTATAATTTTTTTTAAAACTTTTATAGAGTTTTTAATGTTTTTTTTAATATTTATAGAATAAAATCTATAGATTAATATAAAATATGAGTAATAAACAACCCCCGAGAGTTCAATTTGATTTTGAACCCGACCAATTACCGGAAAGTGTGCCACCACCATCGGACAGTTTTGAACTCCCCCCCCAAAGTGTGGACGAACCACCGCACTGCGTAGTTGATGTGGAAATTTCTGATGAAGTAGAGTCTACAGAGTTAGATTTACCAAGTATAGAAAAACAAGAAATAATAGAAAATGAGATATTTCAGATGCCCGATAATATTGCAGTTCGTCCGGATTACATGCCACCCCAAGAACCAAAAAAACCAATAAAACGTAAAGGAGTCAATAAAGATGGAACGAAGCGTAAACCGATGAGTGAAGAGCATAAAAAGAAACTCGCATTAGCACGGGAAAAAGCCCGGATTGCTAAAATGGAAAAGAGTAAAGTGAGAGCAGAAGAGAAAGCATTGGAAAAGGAAGAGAAAGAGTTATTGAAAAAGCAAAAGGTTAAAAGGGTTCAAAAGTTGAAAGCGGAAGTTGAAGAAGACTGTGAAACTGCCGTCAGTACAAAAACCCCGATAGTTAAGCAGCAACAACCACAACCACAATTGACAATGGAAGATATTCAGAAAGCACAATTCAATGCTATAATGTCATATGAGACATTAAGGAAAGCAAGAAAGGAAGAGAAAAAGAAAGCACAGATGCTTGAGAAACAAAAGGAAGATATGAAGAGAACTATTCAACAGCACACTCAACCAAAAAGATATCAATATCGGGACGGAAGTAATCCGTGGGATAATTGTTATTAGAAAGTATAGAGATGTCAAAAGTGTCATTAAATGACACTCATATTTGGGGATTCTCCATGGAAATATTTTTTTCATTTTCAAAATAGATTCTTGGTGTCGTTTAGTGACACTTTTCAACATTAATGTATTTATCCGAGAGTATAGAAATTATTTATTAGTAAGTTTAACATTTAAGAAATTATTTTCTATATGATATATATGAAAGAAACACTCATCTTTGGGAATGGAAGAAGTTTGAAAGGATATGATTTTAAATCTATTGATAGAGACAATTATTATTGGGTTGGAACAACTCTCGCATTTAGACATTGGAATGAAATAGATTCTCACCCCGATGTATATGTAAATGTTGATACTGTTGTATGCAAAAATCCCGAAGTTATTCAATATGTAAAAGATAGAAAGTGTTCTCTTTATCTTCTCAGTGAAAGTATAAAAGACGTCCCCGAAGGTGTAGAATGTGAACATAGAGAAGATATTGTATTTATTGAAGAACTCATGAAATGTGGAAAAGGATTCTTCAAGTTTATGAATAATTATTGTTCGGGTTCTTCTGCTGTAATTTGTGCTTTAACATTCTTGGATTCTAATGTCTATCATCTTGCGGGTTTTGATTGTGATTATATTGAGTTTCTTCCGGAATGTGAAAAGCTCAACGATGGAACATTAAAGATTGTAAAAACTCCAAAACATAATCCAAATTATTTCTGTGATGATTACCAACGCAAAGGAGATATTTATAATGTCCCAAATGGTAAAAGAGTTCATTTAAGATCTTGGGAAGAATTATCTTACATTTTATCATTTGTAAATAAGATGTTTAATGTTAATAAAACACTTATGAACTATAATAATAAACCTTCAATCTCACAATGGATTGATACTTCTCCCTTGGATAATTTACCTTTCATGAAATCCACGATTGAGCTAAAATCCGATAAACAAAAAATCGCGTTTTTAGTACCAAGCACGAGCAAAAACAGATTTCCAAATGAATGGAAAGATTTCAGTGATTCATATTTGAATAAAGTTTTCTTACCTTCTATTGAAAGATTAAATCACAATTTTGATATTGAAGTTTATATCGGTTATGATTATGATGATGAATTATATTCTAATATGACTCTTCCCGAAAAATTATCCATCAATGGTGTAAAACTCAAATGGTTTCCATTTCAAGATGAGTATAAAGGAAAAGTTACTCACATTTGGAATGATTTATGTGAATATGCGATTACTGATGGTCATGAATATTTTCAAGTATGTGGAGATGATATTTCATTTGATAATCGAAACGAATGGCTCGGGATATTCTTGAAAGCATTAAAGAAGAATCGTAATATTGGATATAGTGCGGGATATAGTAATAATACAGCAATCCCCACTCAATTCTTACTTCATAAATCTCATTATGAAATGTTTGGGTGGATATTCCCACCACAAATTCATGCGTGGTATTGTGATAATTTCATTGCTGAATTATATGGTGTAAAGTGGGGTAATTGGTATAAAGAATACAAACATCTTAATGTTGGGGGAGAACCCCGATATCAACCAAAGAATGATAGACGGTTGTGTGATATGTTAGTGAAACGACATAAAACAAAATTAAATAGAATTATTAATAATAAATAAATATCTATCTAGTAAATATAATGTCAAAGAAAGCACCCAAAGTGTTAAAGGTGAAAGATGAAGACCCAAATGAAAAGTTTGATGACATTCATCCGAATCTCCCACAAATGCCATCATTATGTTTAGTCATCGGGAGTGTAAGAAGTGGTAAAAGTAATCTCTTAGTCAATATGTTTTGTAATCCCGAGTTTTATAAAGATAAGTTTGATATCGTGAGAATAATATCCACGACTATGCATACAGACCATAAAGGTAAAATCTTAAGTAAACATTTTGATTGTTCTGACCATTATGAAGATAGTATGATTGATGATATAAAACGCTCACAATCAGAATATGAAGATAAATCTGAAAGACCAACTTATGCGTTAGTTATGGACGATGTATTAACAAAAGATTTTAAGAAAACAAATCAAGTCTCATTTTTCGCAACAAGATTCAGACATTACATTGATTTCTATATTATTGCGGTTCAATCTTTTCGTGCTGTTGCGGGTATGATACGTAATAATGCGACTGATGTGATAATCTGTAAACAGCAGAATAGTAAAGAACTTTCAAAAATAGCTGAAGAGTATGGGGATTTAGTGGGTGGAGAAGAGAACTTCTTGAAATTATATAATGAAGCACACAGAGATAGATATTCATTTTTATATTTGAAACTCAGTGAGAATCCGGCTCAAGCGTTCTTGAGATTTGAAAAACAAATCTATCCAGTGAGAAGTAATGATACAGAAGAAGAATTAGAAGTTTAACTCTAAATCAACCCCGATATAATTTCTGTTTAATATTTCACATCTATCTCCAACATATTGACAATGACAAGTCATATCTAATATTGTATCATTTTCATTAGAATAAGTCTTAATAAAATAATCTATTTGTTCATCAGTTCTTGTAATTCCGGTATTATCTTTTCTTACTTTCCAATCTTTAAAAGTCGTTGGATAGCGTCCTTTATGTCCATCTCCATCGGTTGAAATATATTCATTATCTTTATCTTTTAGAGCTTCTCCATAATATCCATTACGCCCACCGACTTTAACATTTCTTTTTGGGTAATAATCATCGCCAACCATTTGCGAATTGTAAGTTCCACGCTTTTTATAATAAATATTTATTTCTTCCATCTGTCTTAATGGTTGATATTTCGCTTGAAAAAATCCAGTTTTATTATTCTTCTTCCATGAATAATGATATTTCGGTGTTTCATATTTATATAATTCATAAGTGAATGGAATAGAAGAATAAAGACAAATTATTCCATCATCTTTTAAAACTCTCCACATTTCATCAAATAATTCATTCCATCGTAAACCTTTATCCCACGATGCTTTTGTTGTTCCAAATGGGGGATCTGTGTAAATAAAATCTATACTATTATCATCAAGAGTTTTAATGACTTCGTGAATATCACCTTGAATATATTTCTTCATAGTATTATAATTGATTTTTTTTTATGTTAAAATATTATATAATCATATTTATAAAATGGATTTGTATGGAACAAACTCGGCGGCAATTTCGTTGGGAAATGCTCAAAGACAGCAAGTAAGAGATTTGAATGAACGAATTCGTCAACATAATTCGGATATTGCGGATAAGTTTGCTTCATTGAAAAGTCAAGAATCTTCAGCAGATACTTTGGCACAATTAAAGGAAACTGGAACCGCACTTTGGGCGGGAAAAGGAATGCCCAGTAAAGTAAAGGCATATCAAGACTGGAGAGCAAAACAATCGGGAAGACAATCTAATCCCACAGATGAAGCAGAAGCGACTCAGAGTGAAGGGACTGAATTAAGTGAGACTCAGAGTTCATCGGCACCAGCAACAGAATCGGAAGTCACATCTCCCCCAGCTGAAACTGTGGAAGAAGGGGGACTTGGTAGAAGTGTTGGAGAAGCGGGAGAATCTGCTGCGGGTGATATTGGAGAATCTCTTGAAACTGCTACGGGTGGAGCATTAAAGGGAGCATTAAAGTCCGAAGGTGGAGAAGTTGCTGAAACATTAATGTCAAAGGGTCTTGGAGTTGCTGGAAAAGCAGCGGGTGGATTATTCGGGGCTGCTCAAGGTGGATTGGATATTTATGAAGATATTAAGGCGGGTAAAATTGCGGGTAATAATAATTGGGAAAAAGCGGGTAATATTTTACAAATCGGGGGAGCAGCAGCGGACTTAGTTGGTATGGCATTCCCACCAGCAGCACTTTTGGGTGGTGTGCTTGATTTAGCTTCGGGAGCTGTAGATGAAGTCGGGGAAAAACTAGATGAAGATAAACAAGCATCTGATTTACAAACAGAACAAGATTCTGAAACTGAAACACCAATCGCAACACCACAAAGTCAAACAGTAGTTACTGGAAGAGTTCAGTAAATATATATATTAACTTTTTTGATAATTTTTTATCTCATATTTTTATATTGCTATCTTTTATAAAAAGATGTCTCAGTTTTGGAAAGTTGATGATTCTGTAAGAGTCGGTGAGAAGAAAATATCTATCCCAAGTGAGAATGGACTCTCATATTCTCCGGGACAGAAAGTTCAGTTATTTGTTGACCCATCAACTAAGTTTATGGATGGTCGTGAAACGTATCTTGATTTTGCTGTGAAACTAAAACTCCCGAGTGGTGGAACTCCCACCCGTCTCCAGTTGGATAAATGCACTTCTACTCTTATTAAGAATATTCGCATTTATGATGGTTCTCGTGGTAATCTACTAGAAGAGATTTCGGATTATGCCACATATGTTTCGGTAAAGTATGATTATGATAAAGATAAGAATATTGAGAATATTCGTGCTCTCCGTGAAGGGTGTGCTGTTCACACCCCCGGTAATCGTGGGAGTGAAGGAACTTCCATGACTCCAATGGCAAACACTCTCACAAATCCATATTTCAAGAAAACTTCGGGTAATCAGACTACTGATTTTGGTAATGGTGATTTCTTGAGAGCTAAGATTTGTATCCCACTCCACACGGGTATTTTTGCTGATTCCAGCACTATTTTCCCGGTTATGATGACAAATGGTCTTTACATTGAAATTGACCTTAATGATGCTCCAGTTGTGATTAAGCAGTTAGATTCTGTGCTTGTTGATACACGATTGAATCTCAATCCACACTTTCATTCTCTCAATGGTTCTGATGCTCCCGATGATTGGGTGAATGGTTCAAATAGTGATACTTTCTATGTTTCTGCTAAGAATAATCTTTCGGGGACTGACAGAGTTGATAAGTTTCCATTTGTTGTTGGAGAGACTTTCAATTTCGCAAAGGTAGATAATAATGGTTCATTCTCGGAGATGTCTGCGACAATGACTATTTCTGAGATTAATCTCAGTTCTGCTGCGAATGGAAGTGGTGGTCTCATAGAAGTCAAGACTACTGCTGCTGTGGATAATGATGGAGAAGATATTACGAGTGAAGGATATGTAATGTATTCTACTGCTGTTGCGGGTAAATCTTCATATGACGCAACTTATGAAGTGAGTAGTGTAAGTCTCACGGTTAGTCAAGTAATCTTAGACCCCGCATATGAAAGGGGAATGGTACAAAAAGTCCGAGAAGGAAAAGCGATAGAGTTCGATATTATGTCTACTACAAATTACAAGCATAGTATTCTTTCTACTGATAGACAGACAACTTTTCAGATTTTCTCTCAGAACTCCCGAGCAAAGTCTCTATTAGTTGTTCCCACTGATTCTACAGTTTACACATCTGCGGAGCTTATTTCGGGTTCGGGAACTTATGTGATTCAAGGAACAGATAGTAGCAATGCTTGTGGAACATCTAAGCATTCTCAAGATACTTGCTTGACCGCAACTCGTTCGGGACTTACGGGTATTTGTGATGAACTCTCTTCCATTCAGTATCAAGTGAATGGTAAGCGTGTTCCATCTCGTGAAATCTCTACTACGAAGATTGCAACCAAGAACTCACTGGACGCATTCCATATTTATGAGTTAGAAAAGACACTGGATAATTCGGGAATTGCTCCCCGCTCTTTCCGTCATTTCATGGATAATTTCTGCTTTGGTCGTGGATTTTCAGCGGGTGGTCAGAATGGAGTTATGGATTTGAGAGATAAAGATCTTGCTGTCATTCTCAAGTATCAAACTGCTACAGCACCCAGCAAGGGAAAGCTATTCCAGTCGTATGTTTTCCACGTGCGAAGACTTGTGATTCGTGATGGCAGTGTGGAAGTTGTGCCTTAATGAAACTTACTTTGAATATTTTGTTTTTCCATTCTATTCACATTTTGATTAATTATATCACTATATCCCGTTCTTTGTGTAGCAAAATTATAATTATGTGTAATACACACATATTTTCTCCATAATTTATTCCAATAAATATCAAGATTGTTACTAATTTTTTTTCCTTTCTTTTCTCTATCTTTTATTCCATCTTCAAGATTTTGGATTAAATCATCATATATGTTTTTATCTAGAATATGTCCCGAAGTCCAACTACATTCATGAACACGACTAAAAGTTTTATCTATCTTACTATGTTTTTTAATACGATTACATAACAAAAAAATATCATATTTTTGTGGTAATTCCATATTTTTAAAGTTCCAACCATTCATAAACATAAAATCATCTTCAAGAATGATTATTTTTTCATATTGTAATCCTTTTGCCATTTGTAAACATTTTATATGAGATTTAGCACAACCAATATATCCATCATCATCTTCTATGGCACTGATTCTTTCATAATCATATCCATCTAACATAGTTTCCATTTGGGTTCTTCTATCAGTTCGTTTATCAAGATTGATATAGAATATTTTCGGGATTTCCATTTTACTATAATCAATGTTTTTTTATTAATTTTCTTATTTAAGATTTTATATATGTTTAATTATAAAATGACTTCACGCTACATAGAAATTCGTCCCGATAATATTCCCGCTGATGGTAAGATTTCTTTTAAGAATGGTTTTCCCGTTTTGTCATTCACTATTTCTGCCCAAGATGGTCTCTTAGACCCCGCAACTATTAGAATTATTGGAGATTTCTCAGCATACAAGGATAATCTTGCGTCTCCCACTCCACTCACCGATGGTGATGCTGTGAGTATGAATAACCGACTTGGAGTTTATAATGTGATTGAGTCTCTCACGATTCGTGCTGGACGTTCAAAGATGGTGTGTGAAAATATCCGCCATTATTCCAAGTTTATGAATACATATATGGCTATGACTTCCAGTCTCCAAGATCAGATGGGACATTTGGGTCAGTCGTGCTTAATTCACCCGAATGCGACTGCTTTCCGTAAGAGTGTTGTTGAATCCCCGACTACTGATGTGATTCAGACTAACTCTTTCTCATTCCATCTTCCGTGTGGTTTTGTTCAGTCGGGTAATATGGTTAATCTTCGCCCCGATGCTTTTGGTGGTGTGATTATTGAGATGTTACTTCAACCCGATTCCAATGTTCTTTTTAGTGAAGATGGTTCTACTACGGGGATTGGTGATGCTCACTATGAATTGAGCAATCTGAAACTCACTTGTGAAGTTTCGGACATTCCCGCTGGACAGATGGCTCAAGGTGAAGACCAAGGAGTTTATCAGTATAACACGATTACTTCTCTTTACACTTCCATTAATTCCACGAATGCTCAACTTCAGTATAATCTTGCATTGAAGAATGTTGTGAGTGCTTTCATGACTTTTGTTCCGGTTAGTGATATTAACACTCTGACTGCTGATGGACAAGTCACAGTTTATCCATCGGGTGATGGAGCATCACTCACGGATCTTGCTGCGATTAAGCGAGTTCAGTGGTTAAAGGGTGGTGTGAAGCACCCGGCGGATTTTGATTATGTTGCGAATGTTGTAGACCCCGAAAACACAGCATCAAAGGTAGTTGACCCACAATTACTACAGAATCTCATAGATGCTGTATCTCCCGATTACACCAATGACCGTCTATCTATTTCACCGGTAAATGCGAATAGAAACTACAATATGGTTGAGTCTTCTACTGCTGAGACTTCGTATCTTCAGATTGCCGAAGGTGGGTCTGTTTTCGGTCTTGGTGTGAAATATGGAATTGGTGGTGCTGGTGAAGATTTCAGCACTGAGCAGTTTGGAGTATCGATTGAATCGGAGTTAAAGAGTGATAATCCAATTGGAGTTTACATTTTCATTAAAGCAAAGTCTGTTCTCGCATATTCCCCGAATGGTGTTCAACTCATACAGTAGATGTACAAAAATCCCGATAATTTATTTTCTATACTCTTTTTTTTCATTATTTTAAAATGATATTTATTATATTGTGAATAGTATAATAAATATGGATACTATGTCAAGTGATCAGATGGCTTCTCTTAGTGAAGGAGATTCTATTCCAAACTTTCTTATGCTGGAGCAGATTCCAGCAAACTATGTTCAGCAAGTTGAGACTGATTTGCTTGAACCAGTTGTGAAAACTCAGAGTAATGCGACTACCGAAGGATTCTGTCGTTTTACACTACAAAACAAGGGATTTCTTCACAGTCATTCCAAGATATTCGTTGCTTTATCTCCGGGTGCTGGTATTTCCAAGGGTTATTTACAGCCCCACGTTGGTATTGGTCAGATTATCAAGAAAGCAGTATTGAAGATTGGTAATAAGACACTTAATGAATTAGATTCGTGGTCTGGACTTCATGCGATTAAATCATCTACAATTACAAATGAGCAGAATTATGAGCGTGAAATGTTTACTACTGGGCGATGGTTGTCTCACGAGTTTGAATACAATGCGGGTTCAAAGGTTTTTGCTGATGATTATGGTCTTCAGACTGGTATGGAGAAGAAGGGGGCTGACCGTGAACTCCCGAGTTGGTATATTATGGATACTGCGGCACTTACAGAATGCCCGAGTTTTCAGATAGATCTTTCGGATCTTTTCCCATTCTTGAAGGTCAATCAGTTGCCACTTTATATGATTCGTGAACCAATCACGATTGAACTCACATTCCAAACTACTGGTGGATTGTGCCAACGTGGTGGTAGTGATGCGGGAACTGTTTGTGCTTTGGATTTAGATTCTCTTAAGTTTTGTGCTGATTATGTTTTCTATGGTGCGAGTGATGAAATGTCCCGATATGCTGCTGCAAATCAAGATATGAGTTTCTCATTTGTGGATTACAGACTTGTTGAGAATAGCACAACTCCAACTGCTATTAGTTCAAAGGTTATTCGTAATCTTGGTATGGCGAATCGTGTTGTTCCAAGGGTTCTCACTGCTCTCACGAATACTTCTGAAGGAATTGCTAATATTCTTGGTGCGAATATTGGTATTTCTCCATTCACGAATGCTTCGGGTGTTCAGAGTTCAACCGCTATTCGCTACAATGTCCGATACAATGACCGATTTGAATACACTTCAGATGTGGATAATGTTGCCCGACTATTCTCCAATCTCACTCAGAGTGAAGGTGTGCCTTTTATCACTCGTTCCGAGTTTTCTGACCAGTCTGTTGGTTCTATTACTGCTGATACAGTTGAAGGGAGAGAGCAAAACACTGGTCTTGAAGGTAAGTTTTTCTATCTTGGCACTCGTCTCACAAATGGACGTGTTGGACAGCGTGGTATTGAAGTCCATCTTTCGGGAGATTTCCCAACTTCGGGAGTTGTTGTGGATTTGATGCGTTCATACTGCGAGTATGTTCGTGTTGCTCGTTTGAGTGGGGGAATGTTTGAGTTATACAATGCTTAAAAGAAAACAATCTATATATACATAATAGAGAATGGATATTCCAAGAAGTGCGAGAACTTTAAAAGCTCTTCATGAAATTATTGAAGAATTGAATCGTGTTGTTGAACTTTTACAATCTGAAAATCAAACACTTAAAGAACAGAATGATAAGTTGGAAAATATAATAACTTTAGCAAAAAAGAATCTAGAGAATTAAAATCTAATACTTAATATAAATGTGGTTAGTTTCACTTCAAACTCTAATTGACGATTGTTTCAAATACAAAGCATTATATCTTGAAGAGAAGAGAAAGAGAGAAGAGTTATTGAGAATTATATCAAATATGATTAATCAAATACCACAAGAATCGGATTGTCCGGAGTGGCTCGACGAATCTTAGCTCCAAAATTAAGATTCTTTTTTGTGCTATTCGCACTTTTTTCATCTAATATCTTTTGAGTTTGTGGGGATATATACGGTTTAAAGTTTATCCCAACAAAATGATAATCATTATTCATTAACTTACAGCATCTTCTTACAGATGGAATATCTCCGAACTGTTTTATAAAATCCATATCATCTTGCAATTCTTTCGGACTTTCATATTTACAGAGATTCAAATCATATCCATTCTTACAATAGTTAATAATATGTTTACAGATTAACATTACATTTTGTTTCTCTTTGATACTTAATGTTTTTTTGGGATTACAATTTTCAAGATAAATCTTAAGACCATCAAGATTCTCAATTTTATAAAAGTTTGGTTTGAAGTCAAACTTCTTTAGAAAGACTTCTTGATACTTTTCATGAATATCTCTTTTATTATCTTGATGTGAGAATACGATGGGTAATCCAAGGTCATTAATATAATCAATCAAATCGGTTTTACTATGGGACTTATGAATAATCATTCTATATATTACTCAAGATTTTTTTGTTTAAATAAATCCCATATTTTAATCTGAGATATTATATAATGTCTACAAAGCAAGAAGTAGTAACTCTATCTGACCGCTATTCTATTGCTGAATTGCGTCAGTTAATAAAGGCACACAATAGATTTGATGATTTAGTTATTCCCAAAACAATGAAGAAAGAAAAACTCATTGGAAGTATTTACAAGTCGGGATTCAAATTGAGTGATAAAGGTATGAAGAAATTAACTCAAGTGAGAAAGAAGAAAGAAGCGGAAACAACTATCAAAAAAGCAAAAGAAATGAAAGCGAAGAAATATCCCAATAATCGTAGTGGATATGGGAAAGCTAAGTGATGCGTTTCTTTCGTGATTTTTGTACAGCATTTTTCGTGAAAATCATATAAGCATCATCTTCATCAATAATCTTTAGTTTCACAAGAGCAAATAATGAACCCAAAAACAATCTGTAATCTTCTAGAGAAATTTCTTTACGTTTATACTTCTTTTTCTTATTATTATCCCAAGTTAAATATCGAATACTTTCACAGAATAGTCTACAAGCATGAATAATATTCGGGACTTTCAATCCATCTCTCATACCATCAAGGATAAGTAGATTAGCATTATGTTTATAGTCTTCCATACTCATAACACCCAAAGGCATCATACAAATAAGAATGTCTCTATAATACAAAGCAACTTGACCATCTTTTCCATATTTCTTATACATATTGTTTTCTATACTATACATTAGATAATAATATCTTAAATATATTCTATTTACCATAGTGGTAATTTAATTAACCAAAAAGTAATTCTATAACAGATTATAATTCAAAAAAAATATTATGGGGGAGAGTGGATATATATATTTACTAAATGGTTATTTATTTTACTGAAATGGTAATCTATTGGGAGAAGCGATAGATG
>VMHT01057642.1_pt1 | contig 15122 bp, 4 predicted proteins | sample 4693611 | NCBI WGS metagenome assembly VMHT01 (sample SAMN12280063, study PRJNA550983) | marine metagenome | isolation source: seawater sampled from same location over 5 years 0.02-0.2 micron viral filtrate | place: USA: collected off the coast of southern California halfway between the port... ... | reverse complement strand
ATAAAAGCAGCCAATGCTGTCTTTAAATGCCAGAAGTCTCAACCTTCAAAGATTTGAGTGTTACATTCAAAAAACATCCTGTTACTGACGATTTAGTAATTGTGAAGGATAAGGCTGCTGTTGCACAATCAATAAAAGGACTATTACTTACAAGAAGAGGTGAAAGACCATTCCAACCAGATTTGGGGAGTGGTTTACAGGATTTATTGTTTGAACCATTAGACTATGGTTCTGGAGCATTAATTAAAAAAGAAATTAAAGAAACTCTTAGTAGGTACGAACCTAGAATATCAATTACAAAACTCATGTGCTATCCTGACATGTCCAATAATGGATATGAGGTAGAACTTGAGTATTTTATTTTAGGTAGAGAAGATAGAGCAGTGGCATTAGATATATTTCTAGAGCGTACACGATAATGCCTTATACTCAGGTTGCCAATTTAGATTTCGAGAACATCAAAACTTCTCTTAAAGAATATTTGAGAAGTCAGAATGATTTTACTGATTATGATTTTGAAGGGTCTGCACTTGCAACTCTAATAGACACTCTTGCTTATAATACTTACTATACAGCATTCAATACCAATATGGTAGTCAATGAGTTATTCATTGATTCAGCAACGTTGAGAGACAATGTAGTAGCATTAGCAAAGCAGTTAGGATATAGACCAAAGAGTGCTACATCTCCTACTGCATATATTTCATTTACTGTAACATATACGAATGCAACAACTGATAAGGAATTAACTCTACAAGAAGGAACAGGATTCATTAGTAACTATGATAATGTAATTTACAATTATGTTGTTACCAGCGATGTAAAAGCATCAGTAATTAATAACGTTGCAACCTTTGTTAATGTACCAATCAGAGAAGGAACAGTATTGAGCAGTACTTTTATTGTTAATACTGCATCTAAGAGTCAGAGATTTATATTAGATAATATAAGTATTGATAGTAATACAGTTAAAGTTACTGTATATCCTGGTGGTGGCACATTCAATGAACCATATTTGCTTGCTGATAACATCTTAGGTGTTGATGGAACATCAAAGGTATTCTTCTTAGATGAGATAGAGGATGAGAGATATGAAATATTGATGGGTGATGGTGTTCTAGGTAAAAAGTTAGATAATAATACACGTATTGATATATCATATTTGACAACATCAGGTCCTGCAAGTAATGGAGTGAAGGCATTTGTATTTTCTGGTGTAATAGAGAATGAAAATGGTGTTTCTCCTAATGCATTTACAACTAATATAACTTCTACTACCCCTGCATCGGGTGGTGAAGCGATAGAAACTACACAAAAGATAAAATACACTGCTCCTAAGGCATATGGCACACAAGACCGTGCAGTAACCGCACAAGACTATGAAGCAATTGTAAGACAAGTATATCCAGCAACAAGTGACATCATTATATTTGGTGGAGAGGATCAAGATCCACCAGAGTATGGAAAAGTCTTTATCGTATTAAAACCAACTGATGCAAGTTATCTTACATCATTAACTAAATCACAGATTATTGCTGATCTTAAGAAGTATGTTGTTGCATCTGTAGAGCCACGAATAGTAGATCCTTCTATTCTATTTGTTGAAATGAGTAGTAAAATCTATTACAACAGTGGTATGACAGATCAGACTCCTGCTAATATTAGAGATAAGGTAATAACTGCTGTACAAACTTATATTGATGAGAGCGATACTGAGAAATTTAATGGTAAGTTTAGGTATAGTAAGTTTGTAGGTGTAATAGATGATGCTGACGTCAGTATTAATTCTAATCTCACTAGTCTTACAATGAGAAAAGACTTTTATCCTCAGTTAAATTCTACATTCTATTATGAGGTATGTTTCCAAAATGCCTTTGATTCAGATTGTGATGATCCAGTCCTGTCATCTACTGGTTTTAGAGTAACTGAATATCCTAATTTTGATGTTTATGTTGAAGATAGATCTGGCAAAATTGTCCTATATAGACTAGATAATGTAACAGGTGAGAAGGTTGTCCTTGACAGCGATATCGGTGACATAGATTATGTAAAAGGTGAGTTAAAGATGTATGCCTTAACAATTATTAGAGGTAGTTTCTTTGATAATCGTATTTCATTAAAAGTAAAACCACTATCAAACGACATCAAGGCAATGCGTGAAGTTTACCTTGACGTTGATGTTCCTAATTCATCCTTCACTGCATATAAAGAGTAAGTAAATGGTTGCTGTAAAAACGAAGAGAATTTCTACTCTAATAGAAACACAGCTTCCTGAGTTCATTAGCACAGAATACGAATTGTTTAGTAAATTCGTAACGAAGTACTATGAAGCACAGGAGGTACAAGGTGGTACGTTAGATGTTATTACAAATATCCAAAAATATGCAGACATTGATTATTATGAACAAAACATACTTAAACAGCATGATAGTTTGGACACTAGTATCACTTCTACTGATACTACAATTATACTACAAGATGCAACGAGTTTTCCAGAACAAAACGGATACGTCAAAATAGATGACGAAATAATATTATATGCAACTAGAACAGATACTACATTAGAAGGATGTACTAGAGGTGTTAGTGGTAATACAAAAATTGGAGATTTATACAGCGAGAGTAATTTTGTAAGTACAACTTCTGCAGCACATGCTTCTGGTCAAAAAGTTTACAATATCAGTAATCTTTTCTTATATGCTTTTGTCAAGAATTTTGAGAAGCAATACTTAGGTTCATTTCCTGAGAAATATCTTAGAGGTAATGTAGATAAGAGAACTTTAATTAAAAATATACAAAAGTTCTATAAAGCAAAGGGTACTGATAGTTCAATCAAGTTTATTTTTAATACTCTTGTTGATGAAGATAAAGACACAAACGCACGTTCAAACTTAGCACAGTTTGAATGGTTTATTAAATCTGAATTTGATAACGTTGCAATAAATGTTACAAGTCCTACTGGTCAATTCTTAGTTGGAGATAGATTGAATGAGACTGGTGGTAATGCTAGTGGCGAAATTGCTAAGATTGTTAGAAATGATCAGAACGAAATTACAAGGTTATATTTAAGACAACTATCGGGTTCATTTTCTCTTGGAGATAATGTAACAGGTCCTACTGGATCATCATTTACTGCAAGTACAGTTACATCATTCCCTAATGGTATTTTCTATATTGACTTCGGTCAATTCGCACGTATCTTTGGTCCTTTTGAAACTGGCAAATACTACCTTGCACCAGAAGGTATAATAATGAGGCAGAACTGGCAAATCATATGGAACCAGTCTGATCCTTCTAATCTACCAATGCCTGTGCATCCACAGGGACATCCAATGAAGTTTAGTACCACTAGAGAGGGTACATTACTTGGTGGTCAATTATATTACAACACTGCTCTTGTGAATGGTGTTAAAACAAATTACACTAATGAATTCCAACCAGAATTCATGATGGATCAAGGTGAGTCTAATAAGATTTACTATTACTGTGCTTATCATCGTTATATGTCAGGTCTTGACGGTGATGAAGGTTACATGACCCTAGTAACGGGTGGTGGAAGAGAACCTAAGATTGTAAAACCTGAGGTGTATAAACCAAGAGACTTTACATACAAATCATCTAATGCTGATTGGATTAATGTATATGCACTTAAGTGTAAAGTAATATCTGGTGACGTAAAGAATTTGGTAGGAAAGAAAATTGTTCAGTCTGATACAGTTGAGTATGATTATGCAGATGCTGTTGTAGATAATGTATATGCAGATGGAACTAGAGATGGAGAAGTAATTTATAATATTATTCTAGCATCAGAAACCGTTAATGGTACATTTGGTGTCTCAACTAAGACTCAACTTGAGAAAGTATTAACAGGTACTGCAACAGCAGAAGGACAAAGAATTGATGTATTCTCTACTACTGGATGGGATTCTACAGGATCACTTTTAATAGGTGATGAGACAATTACATTCAGTGATAAGAATGTAACTCAATTTATTATTGATGATAGATTAGCACAAACTGCTGTACAGCATGAAGTAGGCACACCAGTATACAAACCAGTTACTATAGTAGGATCTGGTGTCACACTATTGACAATGGGTATTGTATATAATTTACAACCATCAGATTCACATCCATATTCTGCTATAGGAGATAAGATACAAGTATCTAATCCTGGCTTTGAAACTTCTGATTCTAAGATTGTAAATGTAGGTACAAACCAGACTAGATGGTTGTTGGGAACTGGTGCTGCAGTAAATGTTCCTACATTACCAACAGTTGCTACTTCGTTAAATCAAGTATCAACAGACGTATCTGCTATACTTGCAGATGATCAGTATTATTACATTGCTAGTTCTAGTTTCCCATCACATAAAATTTTAGATGGTTCTAGTGTTACACAAACAGTATTAGATCAGAAACTTCTTCGTATTATAAGAAAGCAAGCAACTAGAACTACAGAGACATATCCTACACCTAAGAGAGATATAGGTATTGGATTAAATGGTGTTCCTTTCTATGGTCATAAAGATCCAGAAAGTATTAGATATGGAAAATTAGAACAAATTAAAGTTGACCTTCGTGGAACTGGATATGTAAGACCACCTTTTGTTTTAATTGATCAAGTTCCTAATAAAGCGAGAGCAATACTTGCTGGACAAGTTGTAGAAAGTATCACTGTAGATACTACTGATATATTTCCTAGAACTCCTGATGTAATTATTACATCTGGTAGAAATGCTTCTGTTCGTGCTGTAGTAACTGGTGGTAAAGTAACAAGTTTAATAATTGATAATGCTGGTGAGTTCTACTCTTCACCTCCAACAATTAATGTTAGAGATAATGCTGGTAGAGGTAGGTTTGCTGAGTTTGAAGCAGTCGTTAATACTGATGGACAGATTACTGGATTTGATAAGATTGCAGAAGGTAATTTTTATAGTCAAGATACCGTAATTGTTGATGTAGTACCAGTGGGAAGTGGAGCAAGTGGTTTACCTCTTCTTAAAGAATGGAATTACAATAGATATAAAAAATTAGAATCTAAACTAGATACAGAGAATGGATACGTTTTTGATAATTACAATAACGTATTAGAATATGGTTATGGTTATTCTGCAAACCCAAAAGCACTTAGAGTTTCTCTTAATGATAATCTTAATAATGCAGGGACAGAACCAGCAACTAAATTACATTCACCTATCATAGGGTTTGCTTATGATGGTAACCCCATATATGGTGCATTTGGTTATGAGAATCCTTTAGATTCTACGTCATCTATTATTAGAATGACATCTAGTTATTCTATCAATGGTAATCGTTCTGAAGGACCTTCATTAACAACATATCCAATAGGAACTTTTGTTAATGACTATACTTACACTCACAAGAGTGGAACATTAGATACTAACAATGGAAGATTTTGTATTACCCCAGAATTTCCGAAAGGAACTTATGCTTATTTCATTACTATTGATAGCAATCAAGTACCGCAATACCCATACATTTTAGGAGAGAATTTTTACTCTCTACCTATTGATAGCAATTACAATTCTGATATCAATCAGAATGATATTCCTAAGAAAGCAAAACGTTTTTATCAAGCAGGAATGTCTAGAAATGGTGAAGGTTTCCTCGCTGAGATTGCAGAAGTAAAACAAGGTAATGTGGAGAGTGTTAATGTAGTAGATTCATCTGCTAACTTCTCTATAAATTCACAGATATATTTTGATAATACAGGAACCCAAGGTTCGGAAGCAGAAGCAATTGTTAATTCTGTAAAGGGTAATACTGTATCTTACTTACAATCTAAAGAAGATAAGGTTGTTAAGCTAACAGTTATTCAAAGTGCATACTTATTTACAGATGATACATTATCACAACCATCATCTGGTGCATCTGGAACTATTGTTGGAACAGTTAAGAACGATAGTACAATTGTATTGAAAAATGTAAATGGCACGTTTGATAACACTGGTACATTTTCTGCTGCAATTAAAACATTTGATATTTTACTAGATCAAAGAAGTTCTTATACTAAAGGTGCAACTTTAAGTTTGACTGATGGTGTTAATTCACCTATTGCAACTGCTGAAGTATTAGAAGGTACAACCTCTCAAAACGTAGTCCAGATCAAGGTTCTCACTGGTACATGGATTGTTGATGATACTTACTTTATACAGTCTAGTAATTTGTTCAATACATCTGGAACTAGAATCGTAACACTCACATCATTGAGTGATGGTTTAGAACCATTTGAAGTTAATCAAAGTGTTGCATTAATAGAAACAACATCTTCACATGGATTAGGAATTGGAGATCAAGTAGTAGTTGATATTAATCCTAATGATGCTACTAAAACAAAAACTTATAATATAAGGAAGAGATTATATCAAGAAGCAATCTTAACTCCTCCTAGTGCTTCAACTAAAATCAATTTCACAGGGATAGGAAGATATGAAATCCTCAATGGCGGTGCTGACTACACTAGCGGTACTTACACTAGTATTAATCTCACTGGTGGATCGGGATCTGGAGCAACTGCTACCTTTACTGTTTCTGATGCAGGGGTAGTTTCTGATATACAAATACAAGATGCTGGTGCAGGATATGCACGAGGTGACTACTTATCAGTTGCTGATGAAGATCTTGTAAGATCTGGTGCATCTACATCAACATCAAGGTTAACTTTATATGTTGGACATGTAGGCGTTGCTGCTGGTGCAACAAAAGTTACTGTAGATAGTTCAAACGGATTTGCTACTAATGATTTGATTCAGATTGGTGGTGAGATATTAAAAATTGCTGGTATTAATGTAAATGATATTTCTGTAATTAGAGGTCAAGAAGGAACTGCGGATGTAGATCATTTTGATGGACAAGTAGTTTCTCTTTACAAAGCTCAATATAACTTTACAAACAATTATCAGATCTTTAGTGGATCTTTGTCAGGTTACATACAATCATATGATCCTATAACACATAAGATAATAATTGTATATGATTATGCTACACTAAACACTAATGCAAATAAAGTTGTATTAAGTTCTAGTTTCTTTGACACTAGCACACCACAAAGATTGGTATCTGTAACTTCTGTTGATGATGTATTATACAAATTTGAATTCTCAGAAGACAATAGTACATTTGTACCAAATCCAAATATAAATTTACAAGAGTTTTATAAGTATAAGTTTGATACGTCTCATTCTAGTCTCACTGGGACTTACTTTGATATTAGTCCAAGTAGAAACTATAATTTAATTACTGCAGAAAAAACAGAGACAACTATATTACCTGGTAATGCAGGGTCATATACAGATGTTAAATTTGGATTTGGTTCTAGACTTGCTACTAATACATATCAAACAAAAACAGGGACAGACTTTACAAACTTCTATTACTTTGATAGAAAGAATGTAGTGAATGCAGAAGGAGCATATTTTAAATTAATAACTGATCCTTTACAAGGAACTAAAACACTCAATTATGTTACACCAAATCGTTTTGTTTATGATGTTAGTAGTTCTCCTCTTTGGGATGGTTCTGGATCCATTTCATATACTACTACTGGTCAGTTCGCAATCGGTAAGATTAATACAGTCAGCATCATCAACTTAGGACTTAATTATAAAAAAGTTCCAGTAATTACTGGTGTAGATTCTAATGAATCTTATAGAGCTGCAGCAACTGTAACATTTGATACAGCATCACAGACTATAACAGGAGTTGACGTTACAAATGAAGGATCTAACTACGTAAATCCTAAAGTTGTGGTTACAAAGTCTGATGGATCTGATGTAAAATTCAATGCTCTTTTAAGAGATGGAAAAGTTACTTCTATTACTATAGACAAACCTGGTAGAGGTTACACATATGCACCTGAGATAATTATTATTGAAGGAGAAGTAGAAGCATATGTTGAAAGTACTAGTATTGGTGTTCCACAGAGTGTAAGGATAACATCTAATGGTGGAGCATTCCATTTAGATGAGACAGTATCATCTACTTTCCGATCAAATTATATTCTTGGATTAAAAAACTATAATGGCAATTTTAGAATTGGTGAAAAGGTAGTTCAGAAAATTAATAACGTAGAAGTATTCAGTGCAACTGTAGTTGAATGGAGATTTGGATCTAATTTACTTAAGGTAGCAAATTCTACTGGTATCATCCGTGAAGATATTGCTATTGAATCTATATTAATGCCAGTGTCTGGTATTGTACAGTCTATTTACGTAACTACATTTAATGAAGAGATTTCTAGTTTCTATGATAACTTAGGTTACTATACTTCTGATAAAGGAAAACTAGGTGTACAGAATCAAAAGATATTAGATAGTTTATTCTACCAAGATTATTCGTATGTTATCAAATCAGGAACATCAATAGAACAGTGGCGTGATCTTATCAAGTCTACTACACACCCTGCTGGATTTAAGTTATTTGGTCAAGTTGATGTAGAAGCAACTGCTAAAACAGAGATGCCAAAGGAATCTCCAAAATCATCTCACTTTAGTGTTATACAACTTTGGGATCCTGAGAAAAATAAAATTACAGTTGAAAATTCAAGAAGAACTGTTACACAAATTTTACAGAAAGTAGAGAATCAAAGAATACGTAAAGGATTTGGAACTGCTGCAACTAGTGAGTTTAATTTTAATGAAGCAGAAGCATATGAATTTACACTTGGTGCAGTATTTGATGGTTCTTATGATAATGAAGGTAAGTTACAAGGAACTACTACTTTCACTACTAAGAAAGATGGAGTAGCATTTAACTTTGCAGATAACAAATTAAAAAATATGATTGTCACACTTGATGGTGTGATACAAGAACCTGGTGTTGCTTATACTTTAAGTTCTGGAAGCATTGTATTCTCAGCAGCTCCTCTTGCTGGTGTTACTTTCTATGGTAAAGTCTTTAAATTTAAAGATGAACAATACAATACAAAATACTTTAAAAAATTAAGAAATATTTTCCAACGCAGTGGAACATGGATAGATGCTGCAAATCAAATCGAAAGAAACGTACAGTTTATTATTGATGAAACTGTTGGGTATGGTAAGGCAACTCATCCATCATTAGATTGGAGTACAAAACAAGACGATTATGAAGCAAACATCAGAGCAATCTTAGATGCTTACCAACATGACATTAGATTTGGTGGTAATGTTAAAACTATTGATTATTCATCTATCTTTAATAGTAGTAGTGATTATCTTTATATTCAAAATTATAAAACACAGTCAACAGATATCTTTGAGTATGCTACGAGACTAGCAAAACTAGCAATTAGAAACTGGGACTTTGTTGATGTAAATATCGCATATATTCAAGGTCAAAATACAATGACTGTCAGCAGTACTAAGAATCTTGCTGTTGGTTTATTTGTAAGTTCTGGTAGATCATATCCAACAGGAACTAAGATCGTATCTATTGATAGTGAGACTGAAATTACATTAAGTAATTCAGCACTAGCAAACTCTGGTGGCGGTGGTGGTGCACCAACAGGAACCACTACTGTAACTGGCACAGGTACTACAGGAACTGTTGCTACTAGTACTGCACAGGTTCCTTTAGGAAGTACATTCACTGTGCCACCTGGCACAACTGTCACAGTACCTGTTTCTTTCTCAGGTACAACACAAGCAAAGTTTGGATGGAGTGCTTTGAACAAAGGGATGTTCTTTAAAGCAGGGCAATTAATTACTTCTAATAGAGCATATATTATATCTCAGTCATTAGCGTGGGCACAGTCACAATATCCTTCATTAAACTGGGGAACTATTAGCACTAAGTGTGGTAGAGACATCGGTCTCATTTTAGACTCATATGTGTATCATCTTAAGATGGGTGGTAATTTTAAGATTGTAGAAGCAGCACAGTTATACTACCAAAAGAAAGACTATCCTTATGGTGAAGAGTTATATTATATCACTGGATCTCTAACTGAGACAGTTGCGACATTTAATTATGCTAAGGATCTAATGGTACAGGCAATGAGAAACCAGTTGCCAACTACAGATCCTAATGCGATTACAGACTCATTGAGTCCTGTTTGTGCAGAGGTAGAAAGTACACTTAATACCTACCATGGTATTGTTAATACTATTCTTACAGAAGGCAAGGGACTTATAGAGAAAACATCTGTCAATCAAAACAAATCTGGTAACTGGACTGGTACAGTAACTTATTCTAATTACAATATTCTTGGTGATCCACTACTACCAGCACAAGAATGTACAACAGTGATATCTGCAATGGATTCATTGTATGATAACTTAAGCGATGTTATTAAAGAAGTATCCGTAACAAGAAACTTACCTGATTATGTTGATGGTGAGACTACAGACTTTGAATTATATTGGGATGATAATACTGAAGTTAATACAGAGGAAGATGAAGATTTATTCTTAACTATAAATTCTGTATTGCAGAGACCTAAGTTCACAGAAAATTATCCTTTACAAGATTCTTACTGGATTGATAGAACTGTAATTCCTAATGTAGTTAAATTTGATGTTGCTCCTATATGGGATCAGGATCTTGGAGCTAAGTCTATTGGTGAACCAACTGCTGTAGAAAAAGTCGTAGGTATTGGTGTTGGTAATTATAAGAGACTTACTATTGACTATGCTTTAGTTGATGGTGTTAGAAACGGACCTTTCTTAATTGTTGATGTATTAGACTCTACTATTCAAACTATTGAATCTGAAGATAGTTTATATGTATTCTTGGATGGTGTACTACAAGTAAAAGGAAAGGCATATACTATATCAGGTCCTAACATTACATTTGTCACTCCTATTAAGAAGGAGATGAGAATTGATATGCGTTATCTCTATGGAAGAGATGTCGGACAGATATTAAACATATATGATTTTGCACCTGACTCTTACTTTGGTCAGGGAACATTTGCTTTCACTACCGCATTAATGGATACTTTACTCAGGTATGCATGGATGGGTAATAAAATTGGTTCACCAATTCACGTTTGGCAAGTAAGAGCAAATGGTACCAAGAATATAATTGGAGAAATCACAAATCCAATTAGAAATGGAAATAATGTAGTATTTGAACTTAAGTGTCAAAACCCTGTGATAGAACCAGGATTGGACTTCACTTTTGCATCAAAAGGAGATTATAGTAATACTTACGTACTAGCAGATGCAGATATATCAAATGATATTCTAAACTTTAAGACAGATAGTGATGGAAGAAAAATTCTAAAAGATGCTAGTTCTGATTGGTCTGGAACATTTTATGGTAGAACATATAAACCACCATTTGTATACCTTTCCAATGGAGATAATATCAGAGTAGAAGGTGAGGAAGGATTTAGAAAGATTAAAAAATTACCTACTGAAGCAACCAGTAAAGATGGAAGACCTAACGAACAAACTAGCGATGATCATTTTGGAACTGTCTCAGTTGAAAATTACACTGGTACTACTAGAGGAGAAGGTCTTTCAGTAGTAGCAATTATTGAGAATGGATCTGTAACATCTCTTACATGGAATCAACGTAGTTATGATCCACTTACACAACCTACTGCATATCAATACTATACACCACCTATTCTTAAGTTTGAAACTTTAGATGGTAACGGTGGTGGTGCTAGAGCAGAAGTATTAATAAGCAAAGGTCAAGTTATTAGTGTTGATCTTATTGCTGGTGGTTCTGGATATACTACAGCACCAAAAGTTATTACAACTAGAAAATTTGATATCTTAAGTGACAGAGACATTGGTGTTTCTCTAATTGAAATTGGCATCAGCCCATTTGTTCAGAGTGGTGGAATGACTGCTACCTCAGTCATTACTGAGATTGATGAGTCTGGTATTTCTGCAATTTCTGGTATCAGCACCTTAATAGCAAAAGTTGCAGATGATGCTAACATTAAGATTGAGAGGCAATTTGATTTAGATGAAGTAGAGGTATTCTCTATTGGAGGACCTTTAGATCCAAAACGAGATATATTAGAATTAAATACAAATAGACCTACTCCTGCTAGTGAGGTTCAAGTATTTGATACTCATCAGCATAATGCTACTGTTGTATCTGCAGAGATTCAAGATATTGTATCTCTAAATTCTATCTCTACTGTTACTAAAGTAATTACAGCAACTCAACAGATTGAAATTCCTAACAATGCGATTAGTAATATCAACTTCTTTGAGAATGCTGCATACCTTAACGTTGACTTCCTTATCGGTGATAGTATTGCTTATATTCCTGATACAACTAGATTTGCACCTAATGGCAAATTAATGGTTGGTGATGAAGTTATATACTATGAGAAGAAACTTGATGATAGATTCTATCAAATTATTAGAGGATATCTAGGGACTGTAGAGAAGAACTGGGTTGCGGGAACATATCTTAGACAGATTGAAGACGTAACTGTTCTATCTGCTGGACTACTACAAGTTCAGTCTGAAAGTGATGTTAAGATGGTTAACATCGGACTTGTTGGTTCTGGATTTGAAAGACGAGTATTCAGACAAGTAACTACTCCTAGTGATTTAGAAATTACTAGAAATGCAGTAGAGGTTGTTATTACACCTCCACCTGGTGGTGCAGTTGATGGATATGCAGAAACTGCATTTATCAATGACCCTGTACAACAAAGGAATCAGAATCAAGTTGATTTGATCGAAAACGCTATTGGTAACTACACTGTTACTAAACGTGATGGAACTATAATTGAAATTAGAAATGAAACATTCGGTACTAACAATTACGTTGGTTCATATATAAAGACTACTGTAGGTCCTAACATAGGAAACTGGCAGTACATATCATTTGATGATGGAACTGCTGATGTATCAAACTTATCAATTTCTGATATATCATCATACTTCCCATCACTAACTGTTGGTGACTTCATAGAAAGAGCAGACTCTACCTTTACTAAGGCAGGAGACAAGTTCAATCTAGGACTACCATCAATACAAAATCCTGTAGCAATTAGTCAAACTGCGAGTGCATCTATACCATCTACGATTACTGTTGCTAGTACTAACTATTTCCCTACATCAGGGTATATTATCCATAATAATGGAACATATAGTGGTATAATCAAGTATACAGGTAAGACCTCAAATACATTCACTGGATGTCTTCGTCATAATGGTGATAATCAGATTGCGTCTGGATCTGAGATAGTACCTATATCAATCATATAAATAAACGTATAAATAACTCAGGCACTTAATAAAATAACGTCGGAACAGGAAAAACAATGGCTGCTATTATCTCTGATAAGTTTAGAATCTTTAACGCTAAACAATTTTTAGAATCTTTAACCGAAGGACCTAGTGACACTAGCTCGGAAAGATCAAGGATGTATTTCTTTGTGGGAAGACCACAACCATGGAAAGCATATTTAGAAATACATACCAAAAACTCTACGGCTTTCGTAGTCGGTAATGAAGTGTACATAGGTACATACGCATCGACTGCTTTCCGTGCCACAGTTGCTGCAGTTTACGACAGTGCTTTATTATTGACCGACGTTTTTGGAAGTGCTGGTGTTAACTCTGCTCCTCCTCTTGGATCTGCATTAAAAGGTAGAACTGGTGGATCTGGAGGTTCTGACACAGGTGCCACTGCAGTCTCTGGTATATACCGCTATGCAACAGAGGATGTTCCACCATTACCATTAGACAATCAGAGCGAAAAGATTGCTTTATACGACGAATTAATTGCTGCCAAACGTATTACTGATTCTTTTGCAAGAACAGTTATCCGCCGTTACAACTGGGATCTAGTTGCTAACCCCAAGTTCGACATGTTTAAACCCGATTACTCTGCTACTCCTGGTGGCGGTGGTCAAATTGGTAAAGCAACTGCGACAGGTGCTACAAGCATTGCAGATGCTAAGTTCTATGTAATGAACTCATACTATGAAGTATTCAAGTGTCTTTACAACGGTGAAGATCCTTCTAATACAACTGGACAGAACGCAACAGAAGAACCATATGTAGCTGGTGGTAACTATGACTCAGCAACTGGTCTTTATACAGAAACAACTGGTGCTAAGTATATCTGGAAGTACATGTATACTATTCCTACTGATGATGTTCTTAAGTTCCTTTCTTCAGACTTCATGCCTATAGTTCTTCCTGCTAACGTAAGTAGAACTGCAGTTGCTGCTCTTGCAGTTGCTGGTGCTGTTGATGTTGCACTTATTGAGAATGCTGGATCAGGTCTTCCTGCTTCACAGACTCTATACACAAGTATTAAAGGTGATGGAACTGGTGGTATTGTAAAATTTGTTACAAACGGTGCTGGTACAATCACATCTGCTGAAATTCAAGCACGTGGATCAGGTTACACATATGGTAATGTTTTATTTGCAAATGGTAACTTATTCTCTAACACTGGATTATCAAGTGCTGTAACAACTGGTGGTTCTGCTGTTGGTGCTATTGAAGTTGTTCTTGCTCCACAAGGTGGACATGGTTCAGATCAAGAAACAGAATTGAATGGTAAGCGTGTTATGACAAACATCCGTCTTACATATTCTGAAGGATCAGGAGATTTCCCTGTAGATAACGACTTCCGTAGAATTGGTATTATTTCAGATCCATTTAACTATGGTACTACTACATTCTCTACTGCTGATACATTATCAGGATTAAAAGCAATTAAGATTACTGGTGCTTCAGCAGATTACTCACCTGATGAGAAGATTACACAGACTGTAACTGGTGGTACTGCATATGGTACAGTTGTATCATGGACATTAGACAGTGGTTCTACTACTGCTGGAGTTCTTAAGTATATCCAAACAAACGATCAGCATACAGATTCTGGTAAAGTATATGCATTTGAATCTAATGGTTCAAACGCAGTTACAGGAGAAGCATCTACCGCCTCTGGTAATGTAGACACTGCATATGGTAGTACAATACTTGGCGTTACTTTCTCATCTGGTCTTGCTACTCCAGAGATTGAAAATAACTCTGGTGATGTGATTTATGTTGAGAACAGAAGACTAATCACTCGTGCTGCTGACCAAATCGAAGATATCAAACTAGTTATCGAGTTTTAAAACTACGCTAAATACTTTAACGAGAATACTAGTATTATTGGCGGAGTAAGATGCCTCAAAAGAC
>VMHT01006398.1_pt1 | contig 15124 bp, 11 predicted proteins | sample 4693611 | NCBI WGS metagenome assembly VMHT01 (sample SAMN12280063, study PRJNA550983) | marine metagenome | isolation source: seawater sampled from same location over 5 years 0.02-0.2 micron viral filtrate | place: USA: collected off the coast of southern California halfway between the port... ... | reverse complement strand
TTCAAAAAAATATTGATTCCTTAAAATTAAGTCCAGAAATCTTAAAAGAAATAGACGATGTTTACATAAAAATTGTACAATCAGTTGAACCAAGATGGATGGCCTCTAAAAATGATATAGGTAATAGTAGATATCCTTGTTGTTACAAAGGTAACCCAGATAAACCCAAAAAAGTTGAAAAAATTATCACACAAAAGTCATCTATACAAGATATTAAAATTAGTAAATTATCACCTTGTAATCCAGGTAAATTCTGTCATGTTCATCCTAAGTTGCAAAAAATGTTCAATCATAATGATGAAATTACTGAATCTAATTTAGGTGGATTTGTTGTAAATGGAGTAATTCAAGATAATTATTCATTAATTCATTCATTAATAAAATTAGATAATAATTATAAACAGGTTATTCAAGGAATAAAAGATAGTGAAGAAATTAAAAATAGAATTGAAGCTTCCTATAAAAAATATGGATATAATAAAGAAAACATTGAAAAAGAACTAAAAGGTAAAACAATTGATTATAAGAAACAATTTCTTATGAATAATCCTTATGATTATATTAATAATGTATTAATCGACTATTTACAACAAAAACCATATTATAATATGATGCGTTTAGGTGATGGTAATATGATTCAATTATTTAAATCAGATAAATATTCTGAAAAAGATATATCATATTTTATGAATCAAATACATAATAGCGATATTAAAGATGATTTATCTGAGTTATGTTTAGATAAATATATTGATCCAATTATAAAACATTTAAAAGGATTTAAATCATCAAAAAATACTATAGATGAATTTATTAATAAAGTTAATAGTTACTCTGAAACCAATGGTAAATCAAATATTATGATATTAATTTATAATATAATCATATCACATAAAAATTATATCGAATATTTAGAATCAAATGAAATTAAAGATTATAAATATATTTTACCACTTGTTAATGAAATAAATAGTATATTTAATAAAAATACATTTATATTTGAAAATGTTAATGATATAATTAATATTCGCTTACAATTATTCAAATATGATACAAAACGATCTAAAATGAATTTTATTTATAAAAAAAATAATATTTATGAACCTATTTTCTATTTTAATAAAAATCTTTTATATCCTGAAAATAATTTACATAAAACTTTTAATAAAGATCCTAAAGTAAATGCATATATAGAAATAATAGCTGATAATATTAATAGTCATATTGAACAAATATATAATCAATCATATTCAAAACTAAATATCAAGAATTATAATGATATCGTAGATGATCATAATAAATATAGTTTCTTTGTGGATAATTATTGTAAAATATCACATATAATAGATGGGTATAATATTGTTCCTATATTACCCACTTCAATTAAAGAAGATCATAATTTAATTTATGATTTTAATGATAATTTACCTGAATTGAATAAATTAAATTATATAGATTGTGATATAAAAGGTATTATTGTTAATAAAGATAATTATATCATAGAAGTTGTTTTTACAAATAACACATTTGTTCCCATAAAACCTATAAAATATAATAAAAGGTACAGATATACTATTCTCGGTGATATATCAATGAATGATATAAATAATTATTTACAATCTGAATTAAGTTGTAATGATAGTTCTTCTAAATACAATAATCAATATAATTACATGAAATATTTTACACGATTGCTAGTTCAATCAATTATTTATCATATAAAAAATGATACAATTAATAATGATTATTATACATATGATAATATTTATGAACGTGGTACATCTTATAATTTAAAAATTGTTCCTAATATTTATAATGGACAGAAAGTTAATTTTATTTATAAAAATAATGATCTATTTGATAAACAAGAATCACATAAATTTACAGGAAAAATTATATCAATCACAAATGGTGATATTCCTAATACCTATAAACTAAATATAGAAATAACACAATCTTATATGATTGATATGATCGTTAATAATAAAATATTATTGAATTATGATAAACAAAACGAATTATATAATAGAATTAATAAGATTATTGATGATAATAATATATTTAATGAATTAGATAAACAGGAATATAATACTAATAAAAATACACTTATTAATGATATTAATATTTATACTGATAAAACATTCTCAGATAAATGTCTTTATGATAATAAATCTAATAAATTAGTTATTAATAAAAAATATAATAAACATTTATCTACTATTAAAGATAAAGTTGTATGGAATCTTGTTGAATTATTAATCATTAATAAAGATATTGATTCAGTTAATAATATTTTACAAAATAATATTGATCGTGGTGATCTTTCAAAATCAGAAAAAGATGGTGAAATATTTTTCACTTATGACGAATTTAATCGTAAAGATAAATTTACTAGAAACTTTATTAAACTTGATGAAATATTTAGATTTAGAAGTTCATATGTTCGTGAAATAAATTTTTATGATTTTAATAACGATATACCTATATCACAAAATACACCTGAACCAATTACACCCTTATTACCTGAAATACCCAATATAATAAAATTATTATTTGGTAATAGTACCACTATTTTAACATATTTAGATCATAATATGGATTTACGTGCTATTGAACGCGGTTTTAAATCATGTGTCCCTGATTCATCAATTAATTTTAATCAAATCAGAAATATAGTTAAAACTATTAAACCTGGTATGAATGTTTCTTTAAAAGTAAAAGGAAAAATATACAAAGGTGTTGTTAAAGGATTTAATGAAGAAAAGAATAAATTTGAAATTCTAAATAAGGGTAAAATTTCATTTATCCCTTCTAGAAGATTAACTATTATCGATGATGATTCGTATAATTCAAATATCACAATAGATGATCTTAAACTAATGGTTAATGATGAAATATTTAAATCACAAAATATAGGATTTCTTTTAATCACAAATATTAATGATACAAACCAACTCAAACATACACTCGAATTAATTTATCAAGACCCCAAACCAGATACTAAATTTATATTATTATATCATTTATATAATAAAGATAAAGATATTAAAGATCCAACTAGATATAATCTTACTAATATTATGATTAAAAATACACAAAATTTCTTAACACTCGAACAATTATATAAAAATAATAAAATAAAAAAAATTATTAATTCTGATTATTCTGATATTAAATTATAATATATATATATATATATATATATGAACTATTTTAAAAGAAAAAGAGGAAGAACAGATTCATTATCAGATGATGAAGGGTATGAATCGCCTAGTGATGAACCATATGACTTACAAGGTGAAAATAGATATGAATTTACACCACAAGTTGAATCTATGCTTTCTGATATGATATTAGTTCCTGATGATATTCTTTATATTATTGAAGAATATGGTTATAAACCTACATTACCAAAAACATTTGGAACTTATAATGGAAAAGGTATTACATTAAATGGTGTTACATATATGCAACGCTATCCACAATATTGGATGAAAGATAGGGCAATCAGATTAGATTATTATCTTCGCGATTCATTTTCAGAAGAAGAATTGGATAAATTAAAAAGTGTTGTAGATAATATTAAAATTAAATTAACAAGTATTGATACATCTCAATTTCCACAATTGACCAAATTGAAAGCATGTTTATTAGAATTTGGAGAATCACAGGAATTAGAACATTATCCTAATTTAAAAAAAACTATTGATGGATTAAAGAAACAATTTAGTGAAGAATTCGTGCCTTTAGATTTAGGATTTGAAAGAGGTACAAATGATGAAAGACATGTTAGTAAACATATATTAGATGAAGCTATTCGTTCATTATATGGTTCTAAAAAATATAAAATAAAAAAAAATCATGGTAAAAAAGATAAAACTAAAAAAAGAAATAAAAAGAAAAAACAATCCAAATAATTTAATTATCATAATTTAAATATTTCTCTTTTTATATGGAGTATTTGTCTGATATTCGTGAATTCCGTATACTCCGAAATTATATAAATAATGATCCAGTTTGTGATTATTTTGAATTACAAACACATTTAAACAATAATATGAACTTTGAAAAAGATGTTCATAATTATTTTAACAAATATGTTAATAAAGTATCTTCTGATTATATTACTAATTTTATTAATAATCTTATAACTCTTTGTAAACATTTTTATCCTAAATTATCAGTTGATAAATTTAATAATATAAATCAAACTATTGATAAAATATATCACGATATTCCATTAATTATTAATCCAATTCTAATGAATGATAAATATAAATTAATTGTTAAATGTGATTTTATGATTAAAAAAGATATTTTTATGAAAATATTTAATCAAATCAACAATGTTTCATTCAATCAGATTAAAAATAATGAATATTTAATCATAAATATAGTACCAGAAATACTTACATTCAAAAAAGGACGCAGAGAAATATGTAATACCTATAATGTTTTTTATAATAAATGTGCATTATATACTTTTAACTCTGCTCTTAGAAAATATGTGAATAGAAATAATTATTATTTTATATTTGGTAAAGAATATAAATATGATAATAAATTATTAAATAAAAAAGAACATATTGGATTAGTTTTATTTGATAATGTATTCAGAGAAAAAGTATCAATGGCTATTAATTGGTTAGACAGATTAAGAGAAAATAAACTTATATTATTTCCACAACCATCTAGTATAGAATTGTATCCTAATATGAATAATAAACAAAGTTGCTGGGAATCTGAAAAGAAAAAACTATCTGAACAGCTTAAAGAAATTACTTTAATATGGCGTATATCATATGAAGACAGAAATCGTCTTATTAGTATGGGTATTCATACTTGGGATAATCCATATCTTTTAAATAATCTTTATGAATTAAAAGATTCTAATACTAGAGATATCCAAGAAAGTATTATTCATATGAACAAACATAATAACCTAATAATTGAACCAAGAAATTTATCAAAAGATTTTAAAGATATACTTAAACCAGATAAAATTGAATTTGTATTAGATATTGAAAGTGTTCTTAATTTAGAAGAAAAAGGTAATTATTTTAATAATGATACTAATAATGAATTACCTAATATATGTATCATAGGATTAATTATAATGAAAGAAGGTAAATATATCTTTAAAGATTTTACTATTGATCATTTAACTATTGAATCTGAAAAACGAAACATTCAGAATTGGTTAACTTTTATTTCTAAATATGATCATATTAAAATATATCATTGGGGTCAGGCTGAAAAATCTTATTTGGAAAATATTAACAAACGTTTTCCCGATATTAAATTACCAAAAATGATTATGATTGACCTTCTTCATTTCTTCAGACAAGAACCTATTATAATAAAGAACTGCTTCAATTTTTCATTAAAAACTATTGGTAAAAATATGTACAAACATTGTATGATAGAATCTACTTGGTCTGATACTGATAATGGTTTAGACGCCATGATCAAATTCAAAGAAATATGTTTGAATAAAGATAAATCAATCCCATTAAAAAGATATAATGAAATTGCTGAAATAATTGAATACAATAAAATGGATTGTGTAATATTAATGGAAATATTATGTTATCTTAGAGATAAGTATTTGTGATATTACTAATTACCCGGAAATACATGCGTACATTTAGTATTTTCTTCATTTATTTCACATCTCGCTTGCTCATTACCAAGACAACCCAAAAAACTTCTCGAACAAAACATATTTGAATCTGGAGTTCCCTCATCATTGAAATACGTTCCGGGAATACATGTATTCGGGGCGTTTCGACACCGATACCGAGGAGGTCGCCCATCCGCTGGTGCCCTTATTAAACTACTAGTAGCACAAGTTTTCCTACCTGCGTCTGTATTTGGCACACATTGTGAAACTCCACCAGCACAACCAGGTTCCCATTTAGCTCCTGTAAATTCTCCCCATTCGTTTGTACATTTGCAAAAATGACATTTTTCACTTTGTTCACAATCTTGAGCATCCATCTCTGAACATTCTGGTGGTGGCGGCAACGGACAATTATCACCTTCTACACATCCTTTTTCACCACACCATTTACAACCTTCTGTTCCGTCACATTCTTCTTCTTTCCTATCAAAATCAGAACATTCTGGTGGTGGTGGTTCTAAACATTCTTCTTTATCACATTCAAAATCTAAACAATATTTAGACTCATCTGGAAATGTATCACCTTCATTTTTATTATCTTTATAAGGATAATATTGTTTTTTATATTCGCTATCACTAGGATCATAATATTCATATGTATGTATTGTATCTCCATGAAAGCATTCGGGTTCACAATCTCCACCATCATTACAACTATCACAATTTTTTAAATCTCTTCCATCAGGAGCATAATATCTTTCACAAGTGTAATTCTCTTTACAACATACATTTCTACTACACATATCTAAATACCCACTTACATCTCCCTCCCCTAAATCTGTATCTCCTTCTCTTTCTTGTACTTCTTCTCTTGTTAATTTCTTTCTACATTCAAATTCATCATTTATATTTGAATATCCTGTTGGGCAATTATATTGACTACATTTTGTTACTTCTAAATCTTTTCTTATACAAGCTTTATCATTTTTATCCCACATGAATCTGTAATCTCTTAAATCATTACATCCTTCTTCATCACAATTATCATATTGTTTTATATTACAACTATCTATTCTACATCGCCCATCAGTAAATTTATATTTATTATATCCTACATTTTCATTAAGTTTATCACAACCATCTTCATCACAATTATTTAATTTATTAGAATTACATTCAAAATCTATTTTACATTCACCATTAACACATTTACCTCTTTCACAATCTCTATCCTTTCTACATTTTTCATTTAATCTGCATAATGGTTTAAATATTCTTTCTTTGTGACCTGCTCTATGTTCACAACCATATCCTTGTTTTGTTATTTTATATGTTTTTTCATCATAAACATTATATCCACAATCTTTTTTTGCTTCATCGACTATAAATTCACCTTCGCATTTTTCATCATAATATTTTTTTTCAATATTCTTCTCAACATCTATTAACATTTTTAATAGTTGATTTATCTTATCTAATATAATATTATTACCTTCTTCATATGTATCTTGATCTAAACTATCCCATACTGAAAATATTTCTTCACCACGTTCATTATCATCTATAAAACCTTCAATTTTCTTTTTGTAATATAATTGTAAATATAATGTGATTAATAATATAAATACGAATGGATATATTATCATTATGTGTTTATTGAATTTATATGATAAAAATATTATTATTATATTAAATAATATTAGTAATTTTACATTACTCATATATTATATTAGATAATTTAATTATGATATTATTTTGGTGATATTTATAAATCAGTACATTTACATGCTGCAGCACGTGAAGGGTGAATGTAATCACATAGTTCTTCTTCAGTAGATTCAACATCATCTGGTGGGGCACTACATGCTCTTATGGGAACACCTTGTCGAGTTTCCACAGTCACAGCTACATTACCAGGATTACCATCAAAATTTTTACTATTACAACCACTCCCACCTGGACCCCCTTTCCATTCACTAGCAATATCATTATTATATAGTTTTTTATAACTATTAACTTCATTATGTCCTTTTATTATTTTAAGACCATCATAATCACATTTTAAGGTCTGTTTTTCACACATATCATTACAAGTTTCACCTATATCTGTCCAAAAATAATCACGATATGTAGTGTTTTTACATTCATTATTATCATCACAATATTGATCGGGTTCACAATCTTCATCATTATCACAAATTATAGGTGGTAAATCAGGTTCTTCTAAATCTTTTATACATCTATTATTACGACAAATAAAACCTTCATCACAATCGTTATCTTCACTACATCCTGGTTCTTCGCCGCTTCCACCTCCACTTTCAGGCAACCCAGGTCTATCAAAATATCTATATTCTGTCTGTGGTGTAAATTCAAATGAACATGTATTGGTTCGTGAATCCCATTCATATCTATTTCTTGAATTTGTATCATATTTACCATTCAATCCTACACATTCATCTTCTGTATAACAATGATATAATGTATCTTTATCACATTCACCTATTCTTCTACAAGTACCATTATCACAATATCCACTTCTACATTCTTGACTAAATCGACATTTTAGACCTTCATCACAACCTTTAAGCATACAAGGTTTTTTTATTGTATGACCCTCTGTGTATGGACAATCATTACCATTTGGTCCCTTTTCTTGAATAATTCTATATACTTGTTCTTGCGTTCCATACCCACATTCACGACTACATTCAGAAAATTTTTCAAATTCACCCATACAATTTTGCTGACCCATTTCAAACATATTAATCAATTTATCCAATAATTCATTTATTTCTTCCAGGACAGACATTCTATCATTCTTAAGTGTACTATATTTGCCACCACCATTAAAGAATGAAAATACACTTGAATATCCTTGATCTTCTGAATTATGTAATATTGAATTTGGCATTGTAGTTGAATAATCATATTTAGTAAATTCAGGCATCTCTATAAAATTATCAAAGAAACTATTCCCTTCAACTATTTTAGTTCTAATAGAACTCTTTATTGTTATTATATATAATATCATAAATACTATTATAGGTATACTATATCTTTTATCATATTTTAATATACCAAATAATATCATATTAAATAATATCAATTTAATTATATCATTCATATAATATAGTATATATATTTATCTTCGTTGAATATACATTTTTAATTTTTCATTTTCTTCAGCTTTCAATTTAACTTGTTGTGATAATTTTTTTATCACATCTTGTTGTGATTTTATCACTGATTCTAATTCTGACACTTTTGAATCTTTTTCCTTTTCAAAATCTTTATGAACAAAAAATCTTGACTTATATATTACATCACCATGTTTATTACATATCTCCGTCGGTACTCCCCATGATTTACCTGTATTACATAATAATATCTTTTTATTTAACATTCTTATAAATCTACCACCATTAGAAAAGTATTGTTCTCCATCTTTCAATGATATATATTTTATCATAGTATTCTCTTTGAATGGGTATGGTAATTCTACTTCAACATGATCAACTAATGATTCTTTTATTACTTTAATATCTGTTATCATATCTACACTTATTATATATAAAAATTATTTGTTAAATATTATATATGAATACAGAAATACTTAAAGATATTCTTGATTTAACTGAAGATAAACAAAATACAATTGTATATTTTCTTAATCCTAAAATCCAACAGAAACTTCTGAATTTCTATTTTTATGATAAATCTGATAATGATATTTATATTGACCAACATGTGATTTTAATAAAAAAAAATAACTTACAAATAGAAGATAAAGGTTTTATTATTTCTATTAATGGTAACCGATTAGGTGTATCTGTGAATAATATATTCAATCGATATTACAATATAAATGATTATTATGTTTTTTTGAAAAATAAACAATAACGAACATCTGAAAGAGAAATCATGGAATCATTATTAAAGAAATTGTGATAAAATAAAATCTATACTATAGTATAATATGGATATGGATATGGAATTAATTTGTTTAATTATTTGCTTTTTAGTTGGTACAATTTTATTTTATTTACTAAGAAGTAATTGTGGATGTAATGTTGTGGAAGGGAATACAGAGGATGATAATCCAGATCCACCATCTCCTTCAACTGATTCTTCTTGTGATCATAATGAATATATATGTGAAGATATATTCAATTGTGATAATACTGGCATTATTACTATTAATGGTAATACTACAAATAGTTACAATGATTTAAATTGTGATACATATTGTAAAAGTGAGGAATACATACGAAAAAAATGTATTGTAGATATGGATTGTAAGGGGGCTTTGGGTGAGGTTAGTTTTAGCCAATATTATAATAATTTTAAATGTAATCGATATTGTGAATTTGCTATTGATTCACATACAGATCTGACTGATATTAATATACCTGATAGTGTGGCTTATTTATCTGTAACTGGTATTTTAGCGGATAATACATTATTTTCATCCATTTTGTCATCCCTCAAGAATTTAAAATTTTTGCTAATAGCAGTCAGCAAGGAAGGCAGATCGCTTGACGTCACGCCACTCCAGGGTTTGACGAAATTACAGGAATTGGTTCTCAGTGGTAACCAGATCACCGAAATCGAGCCGCTCCGAGGTTTGACGAACTTACAAAGTTTGGATCTCAGTTTTAACCAGATCACCGAAATCGAGCCGCTCCGAGGTTTGACGAACTTACAAAGTTTGGATCTCAGTTTAAACAATGCCTCCAACATCGCGCCGCTCCAGCACTTGACGAACTTACAAACATTGTATCTCATTGGAAACCAGATCGATGACATCACGCCGCTCCAGCACTTGACGAACTTACAAACATTGTATCTCAGTAAAAACCAGATCGCCGACGTCACGCCGCTCCAGCACTTGACGAACTTACAAACATTGGATCTCTCCAATAATCCTATCAGCAGCCAGAACGATCTCGATAAAAACGAAACCATCGTCTCTCTGATAAGTAATAACGAATCGCTGAATGTGATTGAGAGTCCTTTGACAATTATTGATAAGTAATAACGAATCGCTGAATGTGACTGAGAGTCCTTTGACAATTATTTGAGAAATTATGATTAAATTGTTTGCATTTCAAAATCTAATTTATTCACGAAAAATATAAAGGGTGTTTATTCATAACACGCATTCTACATAAGAAACATTTTTTTTCATTATCAGATGATATTCTTTCATAACAATCATCACATAAAGTATGACCACATGGATTTAAATAAATATTTACAGGATTTGTTAAACATGTTGGACAAGTATTTGTGATATTTAATTTATTTAACTTTTTTATCATATTTAGATATTTTATGATACTTTTTCTTGCTTCTATATATTCTTTTTTTGCTTCTTTTAGATTACAATTATCCTCCATATTTTTTGAGTATTGTTTTATATTATCAATAATTGTTTCATTTAATTGGTCTTTACAATCTTTATCATCTAATTCTTTCATAAAATCTATGACCACATTCAATTTTTTTATATTTGATTTTGATAAATTTATCATATTATTCATATATTTTTCTGCTTTTAAGAATTTTTCTTGTTCATTTAAATAATCTTTACGAAATTCATCATATAAATCAGATAATTTTATTAATTTTTCTGGTGTTGTATCAGATGCATTTTTATTATCATTAAAAGAATTTAAAATATCCATCATATTATTTTTGATATTAATAATTTCTGTTACATTTTCAGTTTCTTCATGACAATTTCCTATTGATTCATCTATATTTTCAATCACATATTCATAATTGGTACTATTATGCGATATTATATTATTTCCAGAATAAATATCATTTATTAATCCTGTATAATTAAGATCCATATATAAAAAAGAATATTATAATTATATTTTAAAAACTTATCTCATTTTTGTTTTCTTTTTTTTCTTACTTGGTTTTTTCTGTTTACTTGGTTTTTTCTGTTTACTTGGTTTTTTCTGTTTACTTGGTTTTTTCTTTGTCTTTTTCTTTTTATTTCCTCGATAAAAACCTAATAATATAAATAGACGTTCTCTTAATACATCTGGTGTAATTTTATATTTGATTGATGTATGTATCCCACCCGCTACTGGAGATGTTGCTTGATGAAGTAATGCTTCTTTAATTTCAGATTCAGTTACACCAGTTCCATACCAATTATTTATTAATAAACATAATTTTGGAATATAAAATTCTAATATAGTATTTAAATTATTATCAGCTTCTACGATATCTATTGCTCCACTTTCAGAACCAATATAATAACCCATATATAATCTTAAAACATCATATAATTTAAATTCACTTTTAGTTGGTAATGTTTCTGAATACAATAAATTAAAATCTCTAATAAAATTCCTTTCTTCTTTTGTAAATTTTTTTGTATCTTTAAGATTAGTATCGCGATTAACAATCTTATCAAGAACAGATATAAATAATGATGATTGTTTTTGTGGATTTGTTAATATTTCTCTCACTATTTTCTCTATTGATGATAACTTTGAATAAACAGAACTATCATATACAGGTATATCTTTTTCTTCTTTTATACCTTCTAAAATACCAACTTTAACTTCTTTAGGTTTTTTTAATCTACCAGGAAGTTTATCTGATTGTTTAATCTTACCAATTTTTTTATCTACTACATATTTTCCTTCTTTTAGTGTACCAACATTTTCCTTATTTTCTGATTCTTTTTCTTCCTTTATTTGACTTACAGCCATTTTTTCAAATGTAGCATTATCAGTAAAACGAAGTTCTAATTTCTCTTCAGGACAACATTCTTGAATAACTTTTTTTATTTCCTCTAAATTTTCTTTAATATTATTATATTTTAATTCAGATATTCTTTTTATTATTCTTGTATCACGTTTTCCCTTAAATATAGTAGCATCAAATTGTTCCTCTGCTACATCATTTGCTATTACTCTAATACTATCACCAATACCATCTTCAAATACTGATTTTGCAACTGTTGAAGGTTTGAGTGATGTTTTCGCTACACCAGTAGCAACATTCCCTACTCCTTTAGCAACCGGTAGTACTGCTCCCTTAACTTTATCTTTTTTAGTGGGATCAACATTAACCAATAAATCTCCATCATCCGGTGTTTGATATCCGAGTTTTCTTGCTTGTCTGTTTCTTATTTGTTCTTCTACTTTACGAGTTGTCTTATCAGCAACCTTATCTTTTGCCTTTTCTTTTGCTTCCTGAGCAGCCTTTTGTGTTTTAGTCTTTTTTTCTATCACTTTTTCTTTTGCTTCTTGAACTTTTTCTTTTGCTTCTTGAACTTTTTCTTTTGCTGTAGGCATATAATATATAGAATATAATAATTTAAAACAAATCCTCTATGTCCATTACTTTACATCTTACTTTAGAATTATATTTCTTATCTTTTAACCTTTTTAAAACTACCATATGATCATTTATGTAATCACTTGATATTATCCCAATATTATAAATACAATTTAATAATTTAAATATTTCATCATTTTCTTTATCTAATATATCTTTTAATATATCCTCTATTAAACTATTTATTTTATCACATATTAATTTATCTTTATCAAGATAAGTAACTAACATTAAATATCCTATCATGTTATCGGTCCTTTTATTTTCATTACATAAATTATCATATATATTGTCAGTTTTTACATCATCATTCACAAATATGAATTTATAATATTTATCTAATGTATTATTCATAATCCTCATAATATTTTTATTACTATTTATATCATTTAATATTTTCACATAAATATGAACATATGTTGTATGTATAATTGATTTTTCTAATAAACTTTCAATCACATAACTTAATAAATGTTCATTTTTATTTATATCATTTATGATTAAAATTATAATCTCACTATAATTATTTTCAGTACATTTATTAATATTAGCATTTATATTTTTAATCACATCTGTATCATTATATCTATTCATATATTTTCGTGATTTTTTAACATTCAATCTAAAATAGTTCTTATTTGTTTCTATATCATCAAAGAAGTTTCTCAACTTATCTACATCCATATTATTTTCATATGCTTCATACTCTTTTATGAAACTATCTTTAATTAAAAGATCACGAAGTTCACTTTCTTGTAATCCTTCAACCATATGTATATGTATATAAATATATTATTATCTTTATGTATTACAAGAACTCCGTAAATTTGAGATATAAATTTAAGAATAGTAAACTACTCAAACTATTCTTAATTGAAAATTTGAGATATTGATTTAAGAAAAGCAAACAATATAAATAATGGACTTCCATAAGATTCCATCTGAAAAGATTCGCGACAGACTTGCTGAGATTTGGCTCAGTAAAGGTCGCTTTAAAGATGACGTTGATATCGAACAACTTAAGAATGATATCCCATTTGATGATATGGATAATCTTACTTGTGATTCGAGTGAAGATGAATCGGAACCAAATGTGACTGAAGAAGTTTTCTCGGATAATATATCTGATGACGATTCCCCAAAGGAACCAGTTAAGGTAGATAAACCAAAGAAGGAAAAGAAGGAAAAGAAGGAAAAGAAGGAAAAGAAAGAAAAGTCTGATAAGCCATCCAAGCCCGCATCATCATTTGTATTCTTCAAGTCTCATCCCGATTCACAAGATTCTATCACTGAAGCTGCAGCAGAAATTAATGAAGAAACCGGTAAACCCGTTGGTAAGGTCAAGGGTGCAGGTAATGTATGGAAGAAAATGTCCGATGAAGAAAAAGATGAATGGAAGCAGCGCGCTATTGAAGATTTCGAATCCAAGCAATCCGATGGAGACACCGATATTGCAGAATAATAATAATATTAATTAAGTATTGTTTCTAGTAAATCATAATGTTTTTTTAATACATCTCTGTTTTCATATGGTTGTACATGTGGTGTATATTCATAAAAAGGATCTTTAGATAATGTTTGCCATTTATGTGCTACGCATACCATCAAATCATCTATAGGTATATTCTCTACATTCTTATCATTAAAATCAATTAAACCCACACCCTCCCCCTGTGAGTTCTTCTTGAATCCACACATCGAATTAAAATATTTTTTTGTAAAACATAGAGTCGCTTCATGTATTTGTCTTTTAGCTTGACAACGTATTATAGTTAATCTTTTATCTGGTTTAGATTGGTGATAGAAAATCATTTGATTAGATCCGACACATTTAACATTTTTTCCTATCATTGTATCAATTGATTTTTGTATATATGTTGGCTGATATATATCGTCATCATCCATCATTATTAATGTTTTATAACTAGCAAGTTTTACTAATTTATTTCTTTTTGTACCTATTTCTTGCTTAACTTTTTCATATATATATTTTAACTTTATAGGTTTAATACTATCTTGTATATATTTTAATTCAGTTTTGGTATAAGGTTTATCACTATCATCTAATAAGAACCATTCTAATTTTTCTAAAGGATATGTCTGATTTTTAAGATTAAATATACATAATTC
>VMHT01092054.1_pt1 | contig 15128 bp, 20 predicted proteins | sample 4693611 | NCBI WGS metagenome assembly VMHT01 (sample SAMN12280063, study PRJNA550983) | marine metagenome | isolation source: seawater sampled from same location over 5 years 0.02-0.2 micron viral filtrate | place: USA: collected off the coast of southern California halfway between the port... ... | reverse complement strand
GACCGATTGCCCATTCGTTAAGAATGATGTCTTGCCTATCCTGGTAGGATCCGCTTGTTTGGCTTGTGCTATTAGTATTGTATCCGGTGTTCTCCGGCTTTCTAACTTGTCCCCAAGAGAAGCCGTCCTTACTACCGCGCACTACCACTTCTACTTCGTCCCCAGCCTTAAACGGTGGTTGTTGTGTTTTGTGGTTTGCACTTAACGACGTATCGTCTTCAAACGTGTAGTCGAATTTGTAGAGTAATCCGTGTGGACTCTCGTACGTTCCCGCGCCTTGAATCTGGCGCACCTTTTTAATTGATTGTTGCATTATATATGGTTTATAATAATTTCGTACTTGTAGATTGTATTGCCTACCTTCCTTCCGTTTTCGTGCGTAAGATAATATTTACTTACGTTTTTTTGTAGTAATTCTTGTAAAGTTGTTTCGGTAATTGCTAACTGTAACCGCATCAACTCCGGATCTGATTCCGTTTCCCACCATTCAACGTTGTAGACTTTTTCTATACTCTCTATCTCTTTTATCTTTTTTACTGCTGGAGCAACGTCGACAAACCCAAAGGTCACACCGCGCCAACTAAACGTGATACGCTTGTCATAAATAACCGCTAGGTCGTGAGCTGATAATGTTCTATTAACTAAACTGCAACCGTCAAAGTCGTAACCCTCGGTGATTAGATCCTTGTGCGGTATTCCAAAATATCCTTTTTCTTCGTTCATTTGCTTAATCTTTCTATTTGTTGTTCTAGTGCTATTATTTCCTTGTGTATTATTTCAGTCAATTCAGCAGTCATATCGAATTGGTGTACGGCTACCTTTTTGAGATACCACACAACCTTCTCGCACGTATGCTTTTGTACTACGCGTTCGAGTTTTTTTCTAGCTGATTGTTCGTCTTCGTAATCTAAAGCACCTCGATAATCTTGTGCGTAGTTTACAATTGAAGTGAAGTCCGTTAGTTTCATCGTCCGTGAGCTTTGATTATTGATTGCTTAAAGTTCTCTATTACTTGACGCTCTTTTGCAGTCATAACTTGTTGGCGGATATAATCGCGCCACTCTTCAAAGTCCTTGATAGGTTCTTGTGGGTATACTGTTTTCATTTGTTGTAGGGTTGTGTGATTTGTTCTTCTGTCCAAAATTCGTCGATGACGTATCCGATGTTTTTTAATTCTTGTACCCATTCGTCTAATTGCTTTTGATCTTGACAATATCTAGATACTAGCTTTAAGCATTCTTGAGCGAACATAGGACGAACGTCAATAAAGATCTTACTAGGAAACTCGAAACTCATTTTACTTCACTTAATGGGTTATCGTGCTTTGCGTCTAAGGCGGTGTAGTAGATGTCTATATCCATTTCCGCTTCCTTGATTAAAGCCTTGTACGTTTCAATCATTCCTCGAGTATGTAAGTACTTATGATACGAACCGTCCTTCACGTCGGTTACGTATAGCTTATCTTCTTCCTTTTGCAGTTTGTCTTTGTACTGCTCGATGTCATCGCGAAACTCTGCGATTCTCTTCTCTACGTGTTTTGTGTAGTTCATCTTGTTTGTTTGTTTCATAGTGCTAAGATACATCAAAACTTTAATAATCCAACAAAAAAACATTTATTTTTTTTATACTTATTTTGTTGTAGCTTTGTAACAAATGAAATAACAATGAAACACGGATCACTATTTAGCGGTATCGGTGGGTTTGAGCTTGCAGCGTCTTGGTGCGGTTGGGAGAATGTCTTCCATTGCGAACAAAACCCATTCGGTCAGAAAGTATTAAAACATCATTTCCCAAACTCAAAACATTATGAAGACATCACAACATTTGACGCGACAAACTACGCTGGACGAATTGATATTATCAGCGGAGGATTCCCTTGTCAACCATTCAGCACCGCCGGAAAAAGAAAAGGAACTGACGATGAGCGCTACTTGTGGAAAGAAATGCTCCGAATCATACGCGAGGTTTCCCCGTCCTACGTTGTGGGGGAAAACGTTCGTGGACTCGTTAACTGGAATGACGGGTTGGTATTCGAAACGGTGTGCTCTGACTTGGAAGATGAAGGGTACGAAGTCATTCCGTTTATACTTCCAGCTGCTGCCGTCAACGCTCCCCACCGACGCGACCGAGTGTGGTTTATTGCTTACTCCAACAACAATGGAAAGAGCGGAAGATCCAGTAGAAATGAGAGCAAGAGCCGAAGCGAAAGGTTACAAAAACGGAACGAAGTACAACTCGCTCAAGAGTCAAATATTATACGGGAACTTTCTACCAACACCGAGAACGACGGATGTAGAAGGGGGAGTAGTGAAAGGAGTGAAAGAAGGCGCGACGGGTTATTATCGGGAGAACAAGAAAGGGGAACGTTGGGGAGTAAAACTAAGGGACGTTGTGGAGAACGGAATGCTACCGACACCGACGAAATCGGACTACAAAGGAGGAGCGGCGGTAGAACGAACGGATGGAGTGAGCAGAAAGAGCGAGTTGAAGCATTTAGTAAGCCAAGAGGCTGGGAAGAGTTCCCAACTCAACCCCCTCTTTGTGGAGGAGATGATGGGCTTCCCCGAGAACTGGACTCTATTACCTTTTCTAAATGGCGAAAAGAATCAATCAAAGCCTACGGAAACGCCATAGTGCCACAAGTAGCCTACCAAATATTTAAGGCAATTATTGAAGCGGAAAGACGAATGGAACAAGTATTGTAGTATATTTGTCCTTTCTTCTGTTTTGTGTGATAGCAACGGAGATTTGTTTCATTGGTTTCGTTGCTTTGCTCCCCTCATAGGATTTATCATTTTCTCCTATGCTGGGGAGCTTTCTTTTATAGGTCCATTAAGACATTGATTGCCGTATGTCCTCCAATAACAACACCGCAACCGATAGCTTGTTTTTTGAAGTGTCTAGCATACGCCGCCGCGTAACTCGAACTATCTACACCGCAACCGACTTGCATTCCGAATATCTTGAAGTTCTTGCCTACGTGATATTCCGTGTACGCTTGTGTATGGATATGTCCTTGGACGGTAGACATTAGGTCGTTCTTCATCTTAGTACGAGCAGTTCCGCCTTCCCCGTGGACGTATTGTACGTTGTCATATTCTACGCGCTCCGACCAATTCCAGGACGTTCCTAGTACTTCGTTGTAAGACTTAATCCATTCTCTAGGAATAGAAGACGAGAACGCCTTGCGCATTATTATACGATCGTGGTTTCCTATGGTTACGTCTGCAACTGGAAAAGCTCTCGCCCAATCTTGTACGCGATCAATAGCAAGTTGCAACTCGTCCCCAGCTCCCATACCGTTTGGATCGGTTTCGTGGTAGCTTGAGTAGTGGTTGTCTATAATATCGCCTATGAATATAACTTGGTTGCAGTTATAATTGGCGTACGTTTCTTGACAAAACTCGAGATAGCCGTCAAGACAGAAAGGTTCGTGCAGATCTCCAATTACGAGAATCCGACGCTCCTTCTTTGTTAGGTTCTGAAAGGCGGCTAATTTATTCCCCCTTAGTCGTGGTCGATGGTCGCTCAAAGAATGATAAACATAAAGGCACAATACCGATCAAACACAACAACACACCCAAAGGTTCTAGCTCCCCATTCATCGACGTTAGCGCATAGGTTACAATAACACCGCCTATCGTCCGTTTAGCAGACCACCTTTTAAGGTCGCCCTTGTCGCGGAAGATGTCGGTCAAATTTAATTTTGACAATACGTCAAGTGCTTTCTTCATCGGTTCTTCCCTAGTACGACCGCGTCGTATATTCTCTTTATTACGTTCAGCCAGTTGTCGTCCTTTTCCGTTTCCGTCAATGCAGTTACAGTTCCGGCAAGGGTTATTAGTGCAAGTAGTAGTTCCGCCCAATGTTGTACAAAAAATTCCATATTATTAAAGTTTATCTATTTACTAAGTCACCGAACTTGTCGCGCATATTGAATGCCGGACAGTCCTTGTCTTTATTGTAGTCGTTGTGTCCTCTAACCTTCAACTCTCCAAAGCATACCTCTAAGAACTTGACAAGATCCCTGAACGCTTGTTCTTGCTCCTTCGTCATCGTGTCTTTGCTTTCGAGCTTTGTCTTTGTCTTTAGTTCTTTCTTCACTACACCACCGCAATATGCTACACCGATAGATCCGTAGTTTTGTCCCCAGGTGTGAGCACCTACTTTGTCGATGTGTCTACCTCGTTCTATTGTCCCGTCCTGGTGGATAACGAAATGATACCCGATGTCCGCCCAACCGTTACCTTTGACGTGCCAGTTGCGTATCTCTTTTACCGTTAGCTTTCGGTCGGCTGGTGTTGCCGTGCAATGCAGTATTACTTCTTTAATTTCTCTCATTTGATTCCTTTTTCAGCTAGTAGTATTTTGATCTCGTGAACGCTTGTCACAAGTTCTTTAAGTATCTCCTTGACTTCGTTCTCCTTTTTCTCTAATGAGTAAAGGCGCGACTTTATTTTAGTCACCTCGTTAGTCATCTTGATGTACGTTCCAAGTACACCAACACCACAAGATACAGCAACACTTAGTAGTTCCATTATGCAGCAAGTTTTTCAAGTAACTCTAAAACCACATCGCTAAGTGTTGACCTTAGTTCAAACATTTCTTCTTCGGTGCATAGTCTTTCAAGGTTAGGAAGTTCCATATTAAATAGGTCTAAAAGTTATTGTGTAGGTAAGTGCAAATAGATTAGTAGTAGAGTCTACAGTAATCCCGAATAGGTCGCCTTTGTCGTAGTTGTAAGTTGAAGTATCGAAAGTTGCCGTATGTACCGAACCTAAAGTATGACTCGCAACGTTTACCGATCCAAGTTCAGTAAGGGCTGCAACTGTTTGATTCATTGCCGTTGGCTTATATGCGGCAAAGTCAGTAGATCCCCCGTTTGACTGGCTGATCGATTGAATGCTAACAAGACGGCACTTCTCCGGAATGATGAAGATATTCGTATAACTAAACGTAGTACTGTCATTAGTAGAAGACGCCATAGTCAGAGCCATTTCTATACTCGTAGATAAGAACGAGCAATTTTTAATGCTGAACGTTCTAAAGTCTTGTACCTTTATTTTCTTACTTGTACCAGCAGAACCTCCGGACGTGTCACTTGTGTCTACTATGTAGATTAGGTCGTCGCCCTCCGTACTCGTTATCGCGGTTAAGTCTGAAACTTTCTTGTTTGCCATTGATGTATTCTTTTAGTCGTTCTTCGTTCTTTATTGACGGCTTGTATTTTTTCTTTAGCATAGGTTGTTATTGCTAATTGCAGAAAGGAACGCTTTGCGTTCTAAGTCCTCGTAGTAGTCGTCTATGTTTAACCCTTGCGTGTAGTTGTTTGTCGTTGGACTTAAATCGCTCCCAGTATTCGAAGTGTACTCGGGAAATAGCGTAGAGTTGTCGCATAGGTAGTCGATGAGTCTTTGTCTATAAAAGTGTCCCATATCTAAAGACTGATCCATTAACGGCTTGAGGTCGTCATAACTTGCCGACGCACTTTGTTCCGAGTCCATAACTACGACCGCGTTGTTAACGAATCTAACGCGTAAAAACGGCACTAACTGAACGAAGGCAAACTGAACCGTCGCCGGTTGAATATAGTCGTTTAAAAGCGTCCTATAATCGCCCGTAACGTTTCCGGCTTCAATGTCAGTACATATCTTATTGTAAAGATCCGTACCCAATACCGGAAGAATATAACGTTGTTGCGCCATATATACGTATGGACGAATTAAATCGTCGTCTACCGAACCGCCTACTGCGGTATCTCTTTTTAGCCTATTAGCTGAAACGAATAATGCTTGACTCATTTTTTAATTCTTTTATTGTCCTTGTGGATTGCCAGGTAGAAAACCTTTGTTTATCATATCGCGAGGACGTTGTGCTACTCTTGAATCGTTAACAGTTAGCGGTGTATCTCCGGCGTCGCGGATGATTCTTCTAGCTTGGTTAACGCTTACTCTTTTATTGTTGCGTCTTAGATACGTTCTACGCTCCCAAAAGTGCGAACAGTTGCCACCTCCTTTATAGAGCCATAGATCGTACGTGTCCGTTCCGTTAGGTCCCCAGCCTGGATTAACGGCACGAGCTGACGCAAACTCTATGTCCTCTTTACGATATACGCGACCAGCGTTTACCATTTTAGAACAAAAGTCACGACTGTTGTCGGGTTGCGCTCTGTTCTTATCCGGTGCATATACGTATCGAACCTTGATCACTGAGTTGTCTTGCTCCGAAATAGTCTGCGGTTTACTGCTCGGTACTTTAGCCGTTGCGAACTTCCAAAGGTTGTCCCTTGCGTCTTCTAGTTCGTAGTCTACTTCTCTTGCGTCGATTAGTTCGTAATCGTACAATAGGTCGTCTTCAAACTCTCCTCGCTCTATTAATATGTCTGCGGCTTCCGCTTTGTTTATTGCGCTTAGTTCGGCTTGTGTAAGGTCTAACTCTTTTAGTTTACTATTTGCCCAACGTAGACCGGCTTTACCTCCCCACAACAAGTACGAGATAGTACCACACGCTTTTGTATCGCTTTCGTCGTAGTATTCTTCCGCTCTTGACAAGTAGGAATACATACGCTTAACCGTATCAATTGAAATCGGTTTTTTTTGCGCTAATTGTTGCGCTCTTACTTTACCAACTTGCGTAGCGCACTTGTTGTTTACCGCTTCGTTAAGTTCGATCCCTCGTTTAGCGTTGTTACTAACTGCGTCCGGATAGTCCGTTATCGACTCCGCAAAGACATCCTTTTTTTTTTCAAAGTCGTCAGTTGCAACTCCTTCCTTTTCCGCTTCCGCTTCGTCTAAAGAATCCACAACGTCCAGGTCTAAGAAGTCAGCCGGCTTAGCCGTTTCGAAGTAAATATCCAACTCAATTCCGTTAATGCTAAAGAGCATACCGAACGCGTCTAGTAGTATATCCTGGAAAGGCTTAATTACCGTGTTGTTGAATAAAGAGTACGAGTCGCGAAGCTCGTCGGCATTATTTCCAAAACCTCCACCTTCAGATCTAACACCAAACAACAACGGACTCGTAACTCTATGTCCGGTCAATATCTTCTCGCCTACTAGCGACGCAAGGTGTTCGTACATCGCGTCCGCTCCGTTTGTGTCGATAGGTGTAAACTCAGGTGCAGTTTCATCGCCGTCGTTAAACGTTATAAGAATGCGTCCCGCATTGTCTGCCCCAGTAAACTTTTGCACCACCTTTTGTTCTATGCGTCTTCTTTCCTCTTGTGTAGGTACTCCATTTTTAAAGCTAAGAAGCATAGAAGGGAAGAACCCGCGTCTGATATTGTTGAGGTGGAACTCGCTAATCTCGCGATCTAGTTCTATATAATTTGTTGCTCCCGCATAGTCTGGAAGAGAATAATAGTGGTATGATGGTGTGTACCTTTTTACCTGGTAGCAAGTCGACGCGCTAGTTCTATCGTTGTTGTTGAATGCTGGGATTGTCTTTTCCTTGTGTCGTCTATTTCTCCAACTTGGTTTGTAGTAGTATTTGTCAACGTAACCGTCAGAGTCTGCAACACCGCTTCTTATAGTGTGAACCGGCAAGTGCTTAATCATAGCAATTTGGGTACGTGCCTTGTTCCATATAACGTTGAGGTAAGACATTCCGTACAACTTGAGGTCAAAAGCTACCATCTTTAGAAGGTCATCGTCCGACTTTCTTAGTAGATCCTGAAGCCTAACCCATTGCGCTTTCTTTTGATCGTTGTCTTCTCTATCCGTTGCGTTTAGACCACCGCCGAATATCATATCGGCAACGCCATTAATGATTGCACCATTTGTACTAGAAGCCAAAAACAAGTCGCGCAAGTATTCCCCGTACAAGTCGTCCGCGCCGTACGTCACGTACTTTTTGCCTTGCTTCTCTTCAAACTTCGGTATCTCCGAGTCCGTGTAGTTTATAATGCTAAAATTCTCTTTACTCATTATTGATATACAAATTGTTGAGGTGCGTTATCCCATTCTTTGAACTCCGGTTCTACTTCTTCCATATTACCGTCGTAATTATAAACGTAAGCAGTACCTTCTTGTAGTAGCTTACCGGCTAGGTTTGGATTTATGTTTGTCGAGCTTGTTTGCTCGTAGATGTTGTAAGAGTAAAACCCCATAGGAAATTCATTAACTCCTCCGGTTGCTCCGTAGAACTTAAAGCGTCCGTTTTCCGGATCTGCGGTTTCGTTGTTATCTATTACCGTAAACGTCAACTTTGTGTAGCGTCCATTACTAGCAACAACCGAAGTCGGTATAAAGTACAAAGAATTTTGCGAAACATTCGACTTTAACTCAACTAAGTAATAAACAAGGTCTTGTGCAATAGTTTGACGCTCGGCGATAGTAACGTAGATACTTTGCGTTACGTCGACTGGTGTCGCTCCGGATTTAGCGTTTCTTATTTGTAACATCTATGTAATATATAGGTACAACCGAATTGTTTGAAATAAAGAAGGGAACGCGCAATACGTTCCCCTCCTTGTATATATTCTCAACTCGCTTACGCAGTTGTGATTGTTAGGTCCGCTTCGTCTGTAAGTCCATCGAATGGGTACTTAGCAGTCGCCGCACCAGCCGAAGCCGGTAATATGTACAACGGATCCTTCTCCATAGCCGTAAAGCTAAGTGTTAGACCGTTCATATCTGAACGAGCCGTACCCGTTGCAATCGAGTCACCCCCCGTTAAGTAACAACCGTCCTCGATTCCCATTAGGAATACGTTGTCGTTGCTATCTTGTACGAAGATTTGAGCACGATTTTTTGAGATTAATCCTAGCTGATATAAGTCAGCCGCTACTACTTTATGTAATACTACGTCTAGTGTTTGGTTGAACATTACCGAACCCGTCGCTTTGTCAGCACTTACCGCCGACGTAAACGAACTAAGGTCAGTAACTAAGTCATACTTGAAAACAGTAACTGCACCCGAATCTACAATATCCCAGTTAGCGAAACCCGCCGTTGTGATAGTGTAAGAAGACGCAGTCACAGTTGCTTCTGCAAGAATGTCCGAACAATAGTCGCTACAAAAATAGATAGCTTTTAAACCTCCGATTGAATCGCGGCAATCGATTCCTCTAGCCGCTGTAATTGAACAAGCCATCTCTTAATGTTTTAAATATTAACTAAAGTTGAAACCTACAACACCGTCACCAGGTACTGCAACGTTAACACCAACGCCGAAACGCATAGCAATTCTTACGTTGTCTGATCCGTCGTATTGGTATACTGGAATCACTTGCGTAGAAATGTCAGCAGTATAGTTGTTAGAACCTACTACGATGTTCTCCGGGTAAGTGAACGCAACAACGTCTACTGCGTTAGGAATACCAGCAGTTGGATAAACTGGGTAGCCTAAGTAAGTAGCACCTTGTAAATCTTGGTTGTAACCTGGACCTGTGTTCTGCGCCGCTTGAGCTTGTAGGAAGAATGCGTATGCTTCGTAAGAAACGTAGAAACCTACGCCTGGCTTTTGAAGAATACCAGGAACTCCAGCTGCTGCCGCGAATACTGTGTCAAGGTGTCCTAGGATTGTAGCCGCAGTAAATGCAGTACCTAGGTCAGCTTCGATAAAGTCCTTCATAGCAGAAGCATCGATACCAGCTTCGTCAATTGTACCGTCGTTAGATAGCAGTCCAGTTCCGAAAGGAGCTGCACCAGTCCAAATTAAAGACTCAAGATGTGATCCCGCCTTCATAGCTACTGTTGATAGTAAGAAGTCAGTAAACTCAACCGGAAGGTCGCCGTCACGATTCATAGAACCTTGAGCCGCGATGAATGTCGGGAAGATAGTACCGCGACAAATCTCTTCGTTTACTCTTAGATCTGAAAGAGTCACAACTGATTCAGTTAATGAAGTGTTTGCTTGGTCGTTAAATCCACAACCAGCCGCAACGATAGGATCAGCAACGCCTAGGTTACTGATAACCGCTTTGTGTTGTACACCTTCAATAAGGCGACAACGATTGTTTGCGATAGTTTCTGCACCTAGTAAAGCCGCCGTTACATATGGCAAACTTAACTCACCCGCATAGGTGTTGTCAGTTACAGTAATATCGAAATCGTATTTTTTCAAATTACTCATAATAATTATTTGTGAGAGTTAATGATATGTAGCGCACGTTCTACACCGTTTAAACTTTTCTTTTCCGACTTGTGCTTAGTCGAAAACTTGTTAGGAGAATGCTTTACGCCTTCCGACGCTGGTTCTTCCTCCAATGCTTTTAGTCTTGCTTCGATACTTGTAAACGCTTCCTCGATAACCTTCGCGAGTTCGTTTTCTTTCTCTAGCTCTACTTCGATTTCTACCTCTACTTCGGCTTCAACTTCCTCAGTTGGTTCTTCGCTTAGTTCCTCTTCTACCACCTCTTCTTCCTCTTCGGATACGTCGTAAGTAGCAAGAACCATATCAACGATAGCCGTTGCAGTTTCTTCGTCTAGGTTAGGGAATGCTTCAAGAAGTGCAGCAGTTGCTAGTTCTCTATTCATCTCTACTTTGTTTTCAAGATCCTCAGACATTTCTTCTTTGTCTTCGTTCTTTAGGTCTTCGTCCTCGCCCATTGTTGCAAGGCGTGAATCTTCGTTTACCGAGATAATCGTTCCGTTGTCAAGAGTGTACTCCCCAGCGTCAATTGCGTTTACTTCTCCGCTATCATCTAAGACGCGAACTTCAACACCTGGTTCGAAACTCTCTGCTTCGGTAACGATAACTCGTCCGTCATCTAGACGTTCTTCGGCGTAGAGCTTCACTTGTGGAAGTCCTAACACCTCTCTGATTTTTTGGATTGTACTCATTATCGATAATTTATTTTATATATGTAAGTATTCTACTTGTTTATTTTTGTCGCGTAAAGTATCGATCCGTTTAAGTACACCGTTTCGAACTTGTTAGTATTGTGAAATATTTCGCCGTACATCTTCGCGGCTTGGAAGCTCTTGAATAGTGGCATTCCGTTTAACATCGCGTCAGGCTTTACTTCGTCTAGTAGTATCTCCTTCAGTTGCTCAATAATGATATTGTCTTCCGGACAATTCTTGCATAGTTTGCCTCTCATCATCTCTACGATCTTGTCAGTAAAGTAACCCTCAATGCTATAACCGCGTAGTTGCTTGTTCTTTACTTTTTCCCATACGTCGTCATTGTAAACTTTCGAAGCTATCATCCAAGTCCCGACCGGAAGGTTAAACCCATACAAAGCAGACTTGTCTTTCTCCGAGTCTTCCACCAACCACGACTCGACAAACGTGATGTTGTTGACTGGCTTCTCGTGTTCCTCGGTAGCTTCGTTTGTTCTTTCTTCGCGCATAAACTTCTCCATAATTTGACGCACCGTTTCTTTAGAAAAGTAAACGTCATACTCTTCGTTGTTTTCGTCTAGGCGCATTATAAGTTTATCCGGAATCAAAGCCGGTCCGATGACCATTCTCTTTTCTTCGTCTAGTGCAAACTCTACCTTCTTTCCTACGTCTTTAGAAAAGAACACAAAGTCCGTTTCTATTGCTGGGAACTTAACAAGCGATACGGCTTCTACACCGCTCATTTCTTGTTCTTCGTCTATTAGTAGTTCAACAGTCTTTCTCATACTCTTAATTATACTTTTTGCTTTCTTGTTTATTTATAGACTAGCGCGGTTCTGCAACTCTTGTTGTAATGCTTGTGCAGACGCTATGTCGTTTTGTAGCACGTACGCTTGAACGGCTGGAAGTTCTAGTGTCCCTTCTCCGAAACTACCCGCTAGATCCGGCGTTAGTGCTAGTTGTGTTTGTGCTATCGTAGAACCTCCTCCACCTCCGCCACCAAGCGACGGTGCAGTTGTATTAATTCCTTCCGCACTTGCTCCGGCTTGGTTCATTATCCCTTTAATAGAAGCGAAGCCACCTAGAACGATAGCTAACATTTGTGCCGTAAACCCTGGTGCAGTAAATACCGCTCCTGGACCAGTAGCCGCGGCTGATTGTTGCGCACCTCGTATAGCTTCCGACATTGCTATTCCTTGATTGACTAGCACTTGCGCAACCGCTAACTTCCTCTGTCCTTCTTCGGTTTTTGCTAATGCTTTTAAGACATCAAAGGACGCACCTACCACGCTTAATCTTGCGCTTCTTATCGCATTAGCGGCGGCTTGTTCTTGTGCTATTTGTTTTTGTCTGTCCGCTTCTGCTTTAGCGTCTGCTTCGGCTTGTTTTGCGTCTGCGTCAGCATTTGCTTTATCTATAACCGCTTGTCGTTGATCTGCGTATTTGTCTTCTATTGCAAGACGTTCTTCTTGTAACTTATCTCTTAGTCCTTTTTTAACCTCTTCTCCACTTGCTAAAGCTAACATCTCAGCAGTCAATAATTCTTGAGCCTTTTTATCAAACGCTTCTAGTTCTAGTTCCTCTTCGGTTTTTAGATAGTCGCGTAGGTTTTGTATTTGTTTGTCATCCTCCTCTTGCATCTTTCTTTGCGTTTCCTCAATTTGTCTACGCTTTTCTTCTTCGGCTTCTTTAAATGCTTGTGCTTCCTCACGAGCTTTACGCATAGCCTCGTTTCGTATTATGTTGATTTTGTTGTTTAGCGTCGTTTGCATTTCAGCCGACTCCGTTCTAATATTTATGAGGTTGACTTCTAACTGCGCAAGGTTGTCAAGATCTTCCTCCGAAGAGTCAGACTGCGCCGCCTTTTCTCTAGCTATGTTTAGTTCTTCTTCTGCGATACGCTGACGTTCCGCCATCAACTTCTTCTCAATATTAATCGCTTTTTGCGCCGCTTCTAACCTTTCGTCAAGTGTTTTATTTGTGTCCTCTGCAATAAGGTTGTACTCTTTAATTTGTGCGCGACCTTCTGCGAATTGCACCGACAATTCTCGAGTAGCGGTACGTAAGGCTTGAGTCCTTCTTTCGAGTTCCATAGCCTTATCAATAGCGTCAGACATCGTGCCTGGTAGCTTAGACATCTCCTCGTTGTAATTCTCTAGTGCTTGTTGTGTCCCACCAGTAAATAACCCTACAATAAAAGAACCGGCTGCTTGGAAATATCCAGTAACCCTTTCAACTATTGCACCGAGAGCCGCCATTCCGACTTTAATTGCGTTCGCGGCTTTTCGTGTACTAGCAAAAGCTGACACAAGCGCAACAACACCAACAACTAAAGCACCAATACCCGTGGCTATGATAGCCGTTCTTGTTAGCTTTAACCCTTTAATAAAAGCCTTTGTACTTTTTGCCGCTTGTCTAAAACCAGAAACTGCGCCGTTAGTCATTTTATCTAACGAGTTTACAAGACCGTCAACTGATGATCCTAAACCATCTGCTTTTTTACCAATATTGTCTAAGCCTTTCTCAGCGTTTTGCGTACCCTTTATTGTAATCCCTACGTCGATTTGTTCAGCCATTTCTACGTGCTTTTATACCTTGTTTTATTTTCTTGAAGAACCTACGAAATCCGGTGTCTTCATAGTAACCATATAAAACAAGCGAATACATATCCGTAATTATCTCGTTGTGTTGTGCAACCTTTAGCGTATTGGGGATTGACTTCCCTACTTGATCTATGAAGTTTCTCATTCCTCTTCTAGTATACTATTGTTTTCAGTTAATATGAATCCCATATTTTCGAGCAACAACCCGTCCGACGTAAATTGTTCGTATGTGCTTATACTCATAAACGTAGCTGAACAGTCTAAGTGCCAAGTAATAACTCTATCCGCAGAACCTTCGCAACTTATCTCAACTCCGAAGTCGTCAGTAGTGTTAAAGTCTAAACGACCTACGGCACTTGCTATACTTACGCGCCTAATACCCGCGTCCGCGTCGTCTTGTGCGAAGTCAGAAACCTCTCCACCGCTAGTTGTTATTGTGCCGTCTATGTTTTTAGCCATAAACGAGAAGACCTTAAAACTAGAAGACCCATACGAACCAGTCACGGCGCGATTGTCTGATTGTACAGATAAAGCTCGTACAACATAGCGACACATCATACCCGACTCAAGAACGAGCCTTCCTAGTGAATTATTCGTGCCGTCCGGCGTTGCTACAACTTCACCCGTGCTATATGTCGTTGCGTATAGTACGAAGTTCTTTTGTATGCTAGGCGATGAACTTGTTGCGTTGACTCCGCGTATTGAATGCTCTCCTTGTATTGGGTTGAACATACGATCCGAAGACATCGACTTCTTAGATACAAAACCAGCGATTGCGGACTTGTAGTTCTTCCCGTCTGCTGATGGTGCGTTAGGGTTCTTGCCTGGACTTTGCGTACCTCCGCCACCTCCGTTGCCTACATTCCACAAGCAATCCGTTCCGTCCCAGTAGTAGTGGTTCTCGTTACAACATTCCTCCGTTCCGGTTGAAGTAGTGCCGTCCGTAGGATCTACAAAAATAACCGTTCCGTCCGCTTTAAGTCCTAATACATTGAGGTCGCATTCTTTGTCTGCGTCCGGTAGATATGCGCTTCCTACCTTGTTGACTTTCTTGAGTAGTTGCACTTGACAAGGTACGTCCTCGAAAGGTTGGTAACCGCTTATTTTCAATACTCGGTACGGCGTGTTCTCGATTTGTATTTCGTCGTTGAATTTGAAGTTAAAGATGTCGGTAGCACTTAACATCATAGAACATTCAAAAAGCCTTGCGTCGTCGTCATAAATAGACAACAAGAACTGCTGGTGGTACTTTTGAAAGTATCCATTTTGAGAAGGTTCAGCTCCGAACGTCGGGTTGTTAAACGCTTCCGGCACTTCGAAGTTCCAATACAACATAGGCGAATCAGCATCCATTGGCGATCCGTTATTATAGAACGGAAGACATAACGGGTAGCTTGTCGACTCTTGTTCTCCTACAAAGAAGGAGTTGCCGTTGTTTAAGGTCTTGAGTCCGTTGTGGTAGAAGAGCTTCGGCATTGCGTCTTTGATAGGTCCGTCAATATCTTGTCCGAAATCTCGAAGAATAAGGAAGTCCGGAACATCGGTAGAAACGCCAAAGTCAGAACGCGGGATTGCCTTTACTTGGAACGGCGCAAACTGCGAAGTATTCGACATAGTTCCGCTCGTGAAGTCATCTCCTATCTCTTGTTTATACGTCCCTAATACATACCCGTTGTTGTCCTGGAAGTTTGCATTGAAAACCGAAGGATCCTCCGCGTCGCCTAACTCAATATACTTT
>VMHT01153282.1_pt1 | contig 15129 bp, 22 predicted proteins | sample 4693611 | NCBI WGS metagenome assembly VMHT01 (sample SAMN12280063, study PRJNA550983) | marine metagenome | isolation source: seawater sampled from same location over 5 years 0.02-0.2 micron viral filtrate | place: USA: collected off the coast of southern California halfway between the port... ... | reverse complement strand
TGTTAGAGTTAGTAGTTCAAATTCATCTTGAGTGATCAATCCTTCTAAGTAAGCTATCATGTACTTAGTTACGTCTTCACCAGTTCGTTTGTTCTTAATCTGCATAGTAGTTTTATTTAGTTTGTTACAGACGCCTCACGGCGTTTCGATCATTTAGATCTCATCAGTGTAACTCTTACTTCACTTGGTGATCACGAGCCCAGGTTGGTAAGTTATTACTGTTAGTGTAGTTACCATACTTTTGGAAGCAGTCCATAGTTTCTAAGTGCTCTTGGTTTGCTGCGTACACTGCATCATGATCGTATGAGAATTTACCTTTTTTAGTTTCGAATGTTACGATTGTATTAGTACCGATTAGTGACTTTCTGATTACGAATCTTTTAGTAGTGATGTTGTTTGAATTTGACATAGTAGTTTTAATTTAAAGTGTTATTAATTATTATATTCAGTATTATTATCTGTTGATCAACTTATCCAGTTTGTGCACTTTGAAAGTACTTAGTAAAAGAAGAAGAAGAAACTCAGAACGTTTGTAACTGAAGTATCATTCAGATTACGTATATATTATCTGTATAACGTCTTGTTAGTGTTGTGCAAAACGTAAATGCTATACATAAATGTAGAATAGAAAAGAGGAATAGTATTGTGAAATAAATAAATAAAAGGTAAATGTTTTACGATAAACGTAGAATGAAGAGGTGGGGCCAGTGTAGAGAATTGACTTTGGTTCTTGAAGAAGTTGTGTAAAAAAGGGGTATCTACCCTCTAGTTCTATATTTGCAATCCCCTATATTTTAGAGTGCCCACCTATAAACGAGTGTAAGACTTTTAACCGTACATAAATAACATCATCCTAATAAACGTAGACATATCTATTAATCATTTTAAGACAGTTTAAGCCGTATCATCATATATTGTATCAGACTAAATATTATTGTGTGTCTATTAGGGGTTTTTAAAATGCATCATTAGAGGTTAAAAGATATTTTTATAAAATAAAAATCTGATTAGTAGCCTTATTATTGTAAAATGATTAGAGGCATCGACAACTAATTATTAGTAGTTTAATTAACTTACGATGCATTGTATCATGATTTTTTATTTTTAAAGAGTTATACGTTTCGTAACTCCGGTTGCGATCCTTACGTATTTATAAATTGGGACATTAGCCTGATTAGTTATATAGTAACAGGCTATAGTCCCATTTTTGATATATATATTTATAGGTGATTGTTACTATTGTAACAACTTACACAAATACTAATATGGCTTATATACAACACAATTCTCCGTTTAAGAAACAGAAGCTTTCTCCTGAGGCAGCTAAAGCTAAAGCAGAGAGAGATCTTAAAGCGGCTAAAACTCCATATAGGAGGTTTGCTAAAGCAGATGCTCAAAAGAAGAGACGTAACTCTAAGACGAATAGAACTGGTTATGACTACGATCATAGATTAAACAAATGGGTTAAAGTATCGGTTAATAGAGGAAACGGTGGTAAGGGTACAAAATCAGAGGGTGGTAAGACATCGAAGAAATACGGATATTAATAATTTTAAAAACTAAACTATGGCATTTAAAATGAAAGGCGGTTTTACACCTCCACAAGAAAAGAAGAAAAACAAAATGATTAACAAAGGAGGACCAGTAGCACCGAATCGTAGTGGTATGACTTACGTTCACAAATACGACGATAAAGGTAAGCTTAAACCAGGTTATCCTAAATGGGTTAAAAAATAATAAGATATGGCTTTTAAAATGATTTCACCGTTAAAGAGAACGAAGCCTCATACAGGAGGAATGACCCCTGAAGAAAGAAAAGCATATAATAATAAAACTGGAGGTAACGTAAAAGGACCACAACCAGGTGGAGGATCTCGTAAAGATTCTTATTGTGCAAGATCAGCAGGTATCAAGAAATGTAAGAACCCAGATAAAAATGGGGATTGTCCTAATGATATAGCTAGAAGAAACTGGAAGTGCGGTCCTAAGTAATAACTAATAAAAAAAAAATAAAGATATGGCATTTAAAATGAATAAAGTAAAGAATCCTTGTTGGGATGGTTTCGAAATGTACGGAACTAAAAAGAAAAACGGTAAAACCGTACCTAACTGTGTTAAGTCTTCTCCTAAGAAGAATTATAAAGAAGGTTATTATAACGATTCTCCTATGGATAAAAAGTCTTGTTATAAGATGTGTGGTCCTAACTGTACTAAATGTAAATAAGATATGGCATTTAAAATGAACAAGCCTGTTTTTAAACAAACAGATCCACCATCAGAGAAGGTTAGTGTAGAATATTCTACTAATAATAGAAACTACGATAAAAAAGGAAATAGTATTCAAGAAGGTTCTGAATGGTATAACGGTGCTGAGAAGATTGACTATAATAGTTTATCAGACAAGCAGAAGAAAGCTATTTCAGCGTTCGGTGAGGGTAGAGGTAATTTAGAAGATAGAATTTATTCTAGTAATGGTAACTTATATTTTGACCAAGGAACTTACTTTGGAGATGAACAACAACAAAAAGAGCCATTGTTAGTACAGAGCAACTTCACTAGCAACAACACATCGAACAATGAACCGACAATCGATGCTGAAAGTGTGGATGATAGTCTCAACGATTTCGGGGCGCGAACTTTTAGAATAGATGGTTTGAGAAACGAACATACCTTTTCTCCTAACAACCCTTATATCAAAGATATTAAAGGAGAAATAATAAGAGATAGAGGTATTTTAACACCAGCTAGAAGGTGGGAAAGAGCGAACTCTACCATACAAGAAAGAAAAGAAGGAAATAGATACGGTAATAACAGTTAAATATACACTAACCGTGTGATATATAAAAGTGGAGAGACTATACCTTTCCACTTTTTTTTATATACTAATTTAATATTTATACCAATGAATGACCTCTATTACCAAGATTCCATATCAGGTGGAAAAGAAGTACCTGGTGAAGATGCAAGGAAAGACTATTTGCATTACTCTAAGAAAGAAAACTGGCGAATCGTTCGATTAACCAATGGATACTACCAAACAGAAGTAACAATACGTAATTGTCAAGAACAAAGTTGGCAAGATGTAACTAGAAGGAAGACTATAGAAGAAGCTGAACAAGCAATAGATTGTAGTATAAGTCATTTTTCTAAAAAAGTAGACAAAAACAACACTCCAAACGTAGTTAAAACGTTTTAATAATATTATTATCAATTAAATTAAATTAAATGGAATACAATAACCCTAGTCTTTTAATAAAAGACTTAAACTTCGGTGACGAAGCAAAAAATAAGATTGGTGCAGGAGTTGAAAAACTAGCGAAGGCTGTAAAATCGACCCTTGGAGCATCAGGTAAGTGCGTTATATATGAAGATGCACTTGGAAAACCGGTAATAACCAAAGATGGTGTGACAGTAGCTGAGTCTGTTGTCCTTTTTGACCCGGTTGAGAATATCGGAGCTACTTTAATTAAAGAAGCTGCGAAGAATACAGTAAGAGAAGCTGGTGATGGTACTACAACTAGTACAGTATTAGCTGAAGCACTGTTAAAAACAGTAAGTAATGCAGATTTCAGTAAGAATACTGAGCGTGAAATTAAAAATGGCGTACAATCAGGTCTCAAGAAAGTTGTTGAGTACCTTGATAACGTTAAAATTGATGTAGATGAAGATACTTTATCTCATGTGGCAGCTATTTCTTGTAATAACGACTCTATTTTAGGAGAAATTATTGCAGAAGCATACAACAAAGTAGGAAAAGACGGTGTTGTGCTAATGGAAGAGTCTGAAACTGAAGAAACTTACGTAGATGTTGTTGATGGAGTACAATTTGACTCAGGATTAACATCTCCTCACTTTATTACTGACACTGATAAACAAAAAGCTGATTTAGAGAATCCTCTAGTCCTTATTTGTATGTCAGAAATTCCTAATGTCAGAAGAATTCAAACTGTATTAGAATTTGCAATAAAAAACAACAGATCTTTACTAATTGTAGCTCCTGTAGCTCATCAAGTAAAATCTGCGCTGTTAATGAACAAAGTAAAAGGTAATATCAAGGTAAATATCATTGATTGCCCAGGTTTTGGACCAGGTAAGAAAGATACTTGCGAAGATTTAGCTATTTTAACTGGTGCAACTGTTTTAAATGAAGAATTAGGTGATGATTTAGACTTAATTGATATAGATGCATTAGGAGAAGCTGAATTTAGTTCTACTGATGATAAAAACACAGTTATAACAACTGTAGAAGATTATGTTGAAGAAATTGGTGAAAGAATTGATAATGTATCTAAACTTGTTGCTGATGAGAAAAATCCTTTCTTCAAAAAGAAACTAGAACAAAGATTATCTATGCTTTCTGGTTCTGTTGGTATTATCAAAGTTGGTGCTGATAGTAAAGTAGAATTAAAAGAAAAGAAGGATAGAGTTGAAGATGCGATCCATGCTACTAAAGCAGCACTTAAAGAAGGTATTGTTTCTGGTGGTGGTGTAGCGTTACTTAATGCCTCCACAAAAATCGAACCTGCTTGCGCAGGTGAAGAATTACTCTTCTTAGCTATTAAAGCTCCTTTCTTAACCATATTAGATAACGCAGGCATCGTTGATGCTCCGTTGCCAAGTGGCGAGGGTGTTGGGTTGAACGTAGTTGACGGTTCAGAAGTTAAAATGATTGAAGCTGGTATAATAGATCCGGTTTTGGTTACAAAATCGGCGCTCAAAAATGCAGTGAGTGTTGTAATGACTATTGTTTCTGCAGATTGTGTAATCTCAAACGCAAGAGCAAATGAAAGCAATTAATCACTACTTAGTTGTAGATAACATTAAGGAGGCTCCTAAGACAATAGCTGGACTAATAATGACAGAAACGACAGATGAGGAGGGAAGATACGTTAGAGCGCGTGTAATCACTGCTGGTACGCGTGTAGAGGGTATTGTTGATGGAGATGTAATATCTTACGATAAACATGCTGCTCACGCTATAACTTGGAAGGATAAAGTGTACTACGTTATACAAATGCAAAACGTAATTATAGTTGAATGATTAGGACTGGAGATGATTTAAAGAAAATAGGGTTTTTGAAGTATTACAGGCTTACTAGAAAGTGGGCTTGTAAAACTTACAACCTGAAAGATGCTGATTTAGAGTTACTGATATACCTTGAATCAATGAAGCGTTTTACTAGAAACGATTTTATAAATGGTGCTTATGCTTATTCGTGGGATAAACACAGGTGGGAACGTTTAAAGAGAGATGGTTGGATTGAGACTTGGAGACATCGTAATAGAACTACTATAAAATATTCAGTATTTAAAGTATCTTTTAAATGTACTCATTTAATATCTAGGATATACAGGATACTAATGGGTGAAGAAGATATTCCTACTTACGATAGGAATGTTTATTACGGTAATAAGACTTATACCGATAAAGTAATGAATAAGTCAATAGATGATATGATTAAAGATAAAGATAGATAATTATGGGATTTAAACTAGGTAAATCAAAAGGAAACAATCAAGTAGCTGGAGAGATCAAATCTAAGATGGTTTTTAAGAAATCTGATATAAACATATATGGGGTTGATATAAACTTCGTTAAACTTGATGAAAACACGTTAGCTGAAGCTAATAACGATGGGACTATATCTGTAAATAAAGATATGGATATAAATGATCCAATAATGAGGAGAACTATAGCTCATGAAGTACAACACTTAACTCAGATGAAAATTGGTAGCGAAACATTTGACGATTACAATGTTTACTTCAACGGAGAGGTTTGGCCAAGATTAAATGGCTATATATTAAATCCTCATACTGGGGAAAAACATCATGAAGGTGATAAAACATTACCTTGGGAGAAAAATAAAATAGATTAATATGATAGTTAATAAAATACTAGGAGGGTTGTTTACTAAAGTAGTAGAGAACGCTGAGGGAATACTTGATAAAGTAATCACTACAGATAAGGAAAGAGATCAAGCTAAGTTAGAATTACAAAAGATTTTACTTGATGCTGAACGTGAAGCTTTTAACGCTGAAGTTGAGGATCGTAAATCTGCTAGGACAATGTATCAAGATGATGCTACTATACAAAAGGTATTAGCTGCTTTGTTTACTATAGCTTATTTTGGTTTAACATACGTGCTATTTAACTACTTTGTTTTAAAAGAAATAGTATTAGGTGATTATGAAATTGGTTTCATATCCACTACATTTGGTGCTATGTCCGCTAAAGTGAATACAATAATTGACTTCTTTTTTGGAGGAAGTTCTAATAGAAATAATAACAATTCAAATTAATTAAAATGTCAAAAAGAAACGCAATTGAAGATACGGCCATAGGTAATATGGGTAGTGAACTATGTTTAGGTGTAGTTAGCAAATCTGGTGTAACTGGTCAATACTACGCTATTCAGTTTTTAACTGAAGTTAGTCCATTAGCTATAAGATTCGCAAATAGTGAGGGATACAATGTAGCGCCTGGTGCTGTAACATTCCCAGCTGGTACTGTTGTTTATGGTGATTTAGAGCAGATCAACACAAGTGCTGGAGATCAGTTCATTTTATACAAAAGAGCATAATGATAGGTTTAGGATTAGGAGTACATAATATTCCAATGAAATCAGCTGGTTCAGCTGGTTTTGATATATCTACTATACCTGGTTTGCAAATATGGGCTAAAAACCAAGAGGGTGTTAGTTTTGGAACGAATTCTATAACTTGGACTGATTCATCTGGAAATGGAAATAATCTTACTCAAACCGTAGGTACTGTGGTTAACGGTATGTCTTACGACTCTAGTACAGGAGCGTTTGATATGGCTGGAGCAACTTCTTCCCTACCTAGGTACTTTGATTTTCCTAATCAAGAATTATCCACACTTACAGCATTTTTTGTTGTTAAAATGAATTTAACCTCTGGCTTTGATTATTATGGTTTAGCTCAAGATAGAAATGACTCTGCTAACTCTTATATGCAAATGTTTGCTAGCTCATCACAAGCTTTCTGTTATCTATATGGACAAAATGCTGTAGGTAATAGAACTGGTGCTACTACAGCTACCAATATACCTGTTGATCAACAATACTATGTGCATGTGATACATAAGGATGCTGCTTCAGGTGCGACTGTAACTTTCTATAACAATACGGATGTTATGGCAACTACAAGCGCTTTTAGTAATAACTTTGGTGTTAGTTTAAACACTTTAGGTTATGGTGCTGTAGGTGATAGAGGTTTAAATGGAGAGATTAGAGAGTTTGCTTTATACGACACAGCTTTGACTTTTGAGGAAGTAGAGCAAGTTGTTAATGATTTAAAATCAAGAAACGGAATAAGCTAATGAAGTATTATATAGGAACAAAAACAAAGTCAAAAAACGTAATATCTAGAGTTAATACTGCTCTAGATATTATAGAACCCGCTAGCTGTAGTTTAATGTATAAATTAGCTGAGGGTACGAAATATTGCACTCCATTGTTAGATGAATGGGTTGATTTACTTACGTCAACTCAAAAATCTGCAATCGTAGATGTAGAACCTACTATAAAGGAATTTACAGTAGGTGTAAAATAAGAATTTATTTAATCAATTTTATTATATTATATTATGGCAAAAAGAAAAGGACCAAAACTGGTCGATTTAAAAGCACAAAATGAAAAAGTAACTACAGAAGACTTAAACCGTCTTCAGAATGTAGTAAAAGCAATAACTTCAACTCAAAACGAGGTTGGAGTATTAGAAACTAGAAAACACAACTTACTTCATCAAGTAGTCGAACTACAACAAGCTCTATCTACTCTTCAAGAAAACTTCAAAAAAGAGTACGGGACTGATAACATCAACATTGCTGATGGTACAATATTAGGATCAGATGAGTAACATTCGTAAAATAACGATTGGTAAAGACTATAAGGTTGACGCTATGCACTATTCTGTTGGACAGGAAGTGTATGGTGGTCATACCATCGAGGCTATATTAGAAAGAGAGGAAAAGTACAGTATATACATCCGCAAAGGAAACAATGTATTACCTTGGAAAGACTTCAATAAGAATATGGCTATATCCGTAGAATTCAACTTATCATACTAAATGAAATCACCTTTAGACTTTATAATTAAGCCAGTCAATGGACGTTATAATAACTCTGTTGATGTAGATGGTACTGACTTAATATTGAATACTGAAATCTTTAATCATCAATACGTTAACAGAGAAGCTGAGGTATTATCTATACCTGGTTTTTATGATGGCGAGATTAAGGTTGGAGATATAGTTATAGTACATCATAATGTATTCCGTAGGTGGACTAACATTAGAGGTGAAGAAAAAAACAGTAAATCTTATTACAAAGAGGATATGTATTTTGTTAAAACAGATCAAATATTCTTGTATAAGAGAGATGGTAAATGGAACGCTCCTAAGGGATGTTGTTTTGTTAAGCCAATACATCAAATAGATGAATTTAGCATCGATAAGGAGAGACCTTTAATCGGTGTAATAAAACACGTAGATCCACTACTAGAGGGAATCAATGAAGGTGATTTAGTAGGTTTTACTCCTTACAGTGAATATGAGTTTATTGTAGATGGAAATAGAATGTATAGAGTGTGGACAAACGACATATCAATTAAATATGAGTATCAAGGAGACGAAGAAGAATATAATCCAAGCTGGACGTAAAGCTGTAGATGAATTAATAAAAGTAGCGGAGGAAGCTATTGTTGATTCAGGAGATGATTTAACTGCTGATAAACTAAAGAATGCTGCTGCTACTAAGAAGTTAGCTATATTTGATGCTTTTGAGATATTAAATAGAATATCTGAAGAAGAAGCACAACTAGAGGGTAAAACAACAGAAAAGTCTAAACCTAAGGAATTTAAAGGTTTCGCTGAAGGAAGATCTAAAAAGTAATGTACGAACAAACTTTATTTAAAATAATAGAACCAATTAGAGCTAACACTCTTTCTCGTATGAATCGAGGTAAGAAGTGGAAGTACGGTTATAATAAAGAGCATGATGTTATCGTGATTTCTAAGACAGGAGTTATTGATGAGATATATGAAATACAAGGAATTAAAATAGCTCTCCCTAAAGCTCCTAAAAAAGTCCATAGAGATAAAAAGAACAAATGGGTTCCATTTGAACAACCAGAAGAACTACTTAAACTAAAAACTATATTTGATTGGAGAGAGTATCCTGAAGATAGGAAAGAAGAGTGGTATGGTTATATAGATGAAGAGTTTAAAAGAAGAGAAGAAGGTTTCTGGTTTATAAATAATAGCGTACCAACATATCTAACTGGTAGTAACTATATGTATCTACAATGGACTAAGATTGATATTGGTCGTCCAGACTTCAGAGAATCTAATAGATTATTTTTCTTATTTTGGGAAGCTTGTAAAGCCGATTATAGATGTTATGGAATGTGTTATCTTAAAAACAGACGTTCTGGTTTCTCATTTATGTCCTCGGCTGAAACAGTTCATCAAGCAACAATATCATCAGATAGTAGGTATGGAATACTTTCAAAATCAGGGGCCGATGCAAAAAAGATGTTTACGGATAAGGTGGTTCCTATATCAATTAATTATCCTTTCTTTTTTAAACCTATACAAGATGGTATGGATCGCCCAAAATCCGAACTTGCTTATAGAGTACCCGCTTCTAAGTTTACTAGAAAAAAGATCGGCTCTAAAGAAAAAGAAGAAGACATAAAAGGACTAGATACAACTATTGACTGGAAGAACACTGGAGATAACAGTTATGATGGTGAAAAACTAGCTATGCTTGTTCATGATGAATCTGGTAAGTGGGATAAACCTGATAACATATTAAATAACTGGCGTGTAACTAAAACTTGTTTAAGGTTAGGTAGTAGGGTTATTGGTAAGTGTATGATGGGTTCTACTTCAAACGCATTAGATAAGGGAGGTCAAAACTTCAAAGACTTATATACTGCATCGGATGCAACTAAAAGAAACGCCAACGGTCAAACTAAATCTGGATTATATTCTTTATTTATCCCTATGGAATGGAACTATGAGGGTTTCATAGATCAATATGGTGCTCCAGTATTTAATACTCCAACAGAAGATACAGTTGATCCATTAGGAGATCCTATAGACATGGGTATCATTGATTATTGGAATAATGAGGTTGATGGTTTAAAAGATGATCAGGATGCTTTAAATGAATTCTACAGACAGTTTCCACGTACTACTGAACACGCATTTAGAGATGAAACTAAAAATAGCTTATTTAACTTAGCTAAGATATATGAGCAAATAGATTATAATGAAGGTGTTGGTTATGATCAAAATATAACGCAAGGTAACTTTCAATGGCAAAATGGAGTTAAAGATTCTAGAGTTATATTTAATCCAGACCCTAAAGGTAGATTTAAAATATCTTGGGTTCCTGAATTAGGTTTACAAAATAGACAAATAATAAAAAACGGTATACGTTTCCCAGGTAATGAACATATAGGAGCGTTCGGCTGTGATAGTTATGATATATCTGGTACTGTTGATGGTAAAGGTTCTAATGGTGCTCTACATGGTTTAACTACTTTTTCCATGGAGAATGCTCCAAACTCATCTTTCTTTTTAGAATATATATCTAGACCTCCAACTGCTGAAATATTCTTTGAAGACGTATTAATGGCTATAGTGTTTTACGGCATGCCTTTGTTAGCAGAGAACAACAAACCTCGACTTTTATATTACTTAAGAAGAAGAGGTTATAGGGGATATTCTATGAATAGGCCAGATAAGGCGATTAATAAGCTTTCTGTTACTGAAAAAGAGATAGGTGGTATACCTAATTCTAGTGAGGATATTAAGCAAGCTCATGCTGCAGCAATAGAAATGTATATTAACGATCATATTGGTCATATAGGTGAAGGTAACTATGGTAATTGTTACTTTGCTGAAACGTTAAATGATTGGAGTAAATTTGAAATAAATAATAGAACTAAGTATGATGCTTCTATTAGTTCTGGGTTAGCTATAATGGCTTGTAACAGACACTTATATACTCCAACATCTACTAGGACAAGACAAAAAATAAACTTAGGTATACAGAGATTTAATAATGATGGATTCTCATCTAAAACAATAAATTAAAGCAAATGGCTAAATCACCAATTAAAAACCACTTCCCAAGTCAAGTAGTATCTGATATAGAGAAAGTTTCTTATGACTATGGATTAAAGGTAGGTAAAGCTATAGAATCAGAATGGTTTGGAAACGAAGCAGGTACAGGTTCTAATAGGTATAATACAACTCAAAACGATTTCCACAAACTAAGATTATACGCACGTGGAGAACAATCAATTCAAAAATATAAAGATGAATTAGCTATCAATGGTGATTTATCTTACTTAAACTTAGATTGGAAGCCAGTTCCAATTATCCCTAAATTTGTAGACATCGTAGTGAACGGAATGAGCGAAAGAACTTATGATGTTAAAGCTTTTTCTCAAGATCCATTTGGTGTGTCTAAGAGAACTGAATATATGGAGCAGATTCTAAAAGATATGAGAACTGGTGAGTTAGATCAATATATAGAAGAGGCTTTTGGAGTAAACTCTAGATCATTTGACCCTGAAGCTTTACCAGGTTCTGAAGAAGAGTTAGGACTTCACATGCAGTTAGAGTATAAGCAATCTGTGGAGATAGCAGAAGAACAAGCTATTAATACTTTATTAGAAGGTAATAGGTATGAGCTTACGAGAAAAAGAGTGTACTCTGATTTAACTATATTAGGTATAGGTGCTGTGAAAACAGATTTTGATACTTCAAGAGGTGCTACGGTAGAATATGTTGATCCTGCTAGTTTAGTTTACTCTTACACAGATTCTCCTTACTTTGAAGATGTATATTATGTTGGTGAAGTAAAAACTATTCCAATTAATGAATTAGTAAAACAGTTTCCATTTTTAAAACAAGAAGATTTAGAAGATGTTATAAGTGAAGCTGGTTTATCTCAAGGTGTTAATACATCTAGAGTTAACAAGAAAAAGGATAACAATCAAGTAGATGTATTGTACTTCAACTATAAAACCTATATGAACGAGGTTTATAAAGTTAAAACAACTAACTCTGGTGCTGATAAAGCTATAGAGAGAGATGATCAGTTTGAAGGACCAAAATCTGAAGAGGCTGATTTTTCTAAAGAAGAAAGAGCTATTGAGTGTTTGTATGAAGGAGCTATGATACTTGGTACTAACAGACTTTTAAAATGGGAACTAGCTAAAAACATGCTAAGACCTAAGTCTGACTTCACTAAAGTTAAAATGAACTACTCTATAGTTGCACCAAGAATGTACAACGGTAGAATAGAATCATTAGTAAGCCGTATAACTGGTTTTGCTGATATGATACAGTTAACACATTTAAAACTACAACAGGTTATGTCTAGAATGACTCCTGATGGGATTTATTTAGATGCTGATGGTTTAGCTGAGATTGATTTAGGTAACGGTACAAATTATAATCCTCAAGAAGCTTTAAATATGTTCTTCCAAACAGGTTCTGTTATCGGTAGATCAATGACTGCTGATGGTGAGATGAATCATGGTAGAATACCAATCCAAGAAATATCTTCTGGTAATGGTGGTGCTAAAATGCAAAGTTTAATAGGTACTTATAACTATTACCTACAAATGATTAGAGACACGACCGGATTAAACGAAGCTAGAGATGGTTCTACTCCAAGTTCCGATGCATTAGTAGGTGTTCAAAAGTTAGCTGCTGCTAATTCAAACGTAGCAACAAGACACATTCTTCAAGCTGGTTTATTTTTAACTGCTGAAGTTGCTGAAGCTTTATCATTAAGAATATCTGATATAATAGAGTATTCTCCAACTAAAGATGCTTTTATTCAAGCTATAGGTAATCATAATGTAGCTGTATTAGAAGAAATGGCAGAGCTACATCTTTATGACTTTGGTATATTTATTGAGTTAGCTCCAGATGATGAGCAGAAGCAAATGTTAGAGAATAACATACAGGTCGCTTTAGCTCAGCAGAATATTGACTTGGAAGACGCTATAGATTTACGTGAGATTAAAAACGTTAAGTTAGCTAATCAGATGTTAAAGCTACGTAGAAAAAAGAAATTAGCTAAAGATCAAGAGATGCAACAGCAGAATATTCAAGCTCAGCAGCAAGCTCAACAACAAACGGCTCAAGCTCAAGCTCAGATGGAAATGCAAAAAAACCAAATGATTTCTCAACAACAAGCACAGTTAGAACAAGTTAAAGCTCAGTTAGAGATGCAAAAGACACAAGCTGATGTAGTTGCTAAGAAAGAATTGATGCAGTTAGAGTTCCAGATGAATATGCAATTAAAGCAAATGGAAGTACAAACTCATCAAGCTAAACTAAAAAGCGCTGAGGATAGGAAAGACGAAAGAACTAAGATACAAGCGACACAACAGTCTCAATTAATAGACCAGAGACAAGGTAATGGCGCGCCTAAAAACTTCGAGTCATCAGGTAATGATACACTTAGTAAGTTTAACTTAGGATCTTACGAACCAAGATAACAACAAATTAATTTTTTTTATTATATTATATGAGTGAATTTAAAAACAATGAAGAGGAAGTTTACAAGGTAGACTTCTCAAAACCTGCTCCAGAAGTTGTAGCAGAAGAGGAAACAGTTGTTGCTGAAGATACAGTTGAAGAGACTGCAGAAGAAGTAGTTGCTGAAGAACAAGTGGATTTAGAAGATTCTATAGCTGAAGTTGAAGCTGAAGAAAATGTGCTTGAGGAAGTTGTTGAAGAAACTACTGAAGAAGTAGTTCAAGATATTCCAGTGGTTAATGAAGAGTCTTTTAAGAATGAAGAATTAGAAGGTCTAGCTAAGTTTATGCAGGAAACTGGTGGTAGTATCAATGATTACGTTAAGTTAAATCAGAACATCGATGAAATGGATACTGAGACTGCACTTAGAGAATACTACTCTAAAACTAAGTCTCATTTGAATGCTGAGGAAATTAGTTTCCTACTAGAAGACGAGTTTTCTTATGACGAAGACCTTGATTCAGAAAATGATATTAAAAGAAAGAAATTAGCTATGAAAGAAAAAGTAGCTGATGCAAAGAAGTATTTGTCTGATCAAAAAGACTTATACTATAATGAGGTTAAACAATCTACTAAACTCTCGTCGGATCAACAAGAGGCTATAGATTTCTTTAACAGATATAATACCGAGAATGAGGCTAACAAGAAGGCTCAGGAACAAATGACTAATGTATTTATTAATAAAACAAACGAGGTATTCACTGAAGATTTCAAAGGTTTTGATTTCAAAGTAGGTGATAAAACGTTTAGATACAATGTCAAAGATGCTGATAAGGTTAAACAAAACCAAAGCGATATTAGTAACTTTACTAAGAGGTTCTTAGATAAAAGTAACAATATGTCAGATGCTAAGGGTTATCACAAATCTTTATTTACAGCAAACAATCCTGATGCCATTGCAAACCACTTTTACGAACAAGGAAAAGCTGATGCTTTAAAGAACAGTATTGCTAAAAGCAAGAATGTTGATATGACTCCTAGACAAGGTTTAGGAGAAATTAAAGTTGATGGTACTAAATTTAAAGTATTAAGTGGTGATTCTAAAGTTGATTTCAAGGTGAAATTAAACAGAAATAAAAAATAATTTTTAACTTTTAAACACAATTTATTATGGCTATTAATGCTGGTGGAGGTTTAAACTCTACTCCAAATGCTAACAAAGTTGCTTCAAATGCATCTTATGTTGATTTACAGAACTCTTCTTGGGCTCAACAATATCTTCCAGATCTTATGGAAAAAGAAGCTGAGGTTTTCGGAAACAGAACTATCTCTGGTTTCTTATCTCAGGTTGGTGCTGAAGAAGCTATGTCTGCTGACCAAGTTATCTGGTCTGAGCAAGGACGTTTACACATCAAAGAAGAAGTAACTGTTACTACTGCTGCTGATGGTTTACTTACAACTGCTGCTGATCACAACTTCAGAATCGGTGATACTATCGTATTACACAAAACTGGAATTACTCTAAAATGTTACATCTCTGCTGTACCTACAAGTACTACTGCTACTGCTGTACCTTACACTCAAGCTAACTT
>VMHT01026525.1_pt1 | contig 15131 bp, 12 predicted proteins | sample 4693611 | NCBI WGS metagenome assembly VMHT01 (sample SAMN12280063, study PRJNA550983) | marine metagenome | isolation source: seawater sampled from same location over 5 years 0.02-0.2 micron viral filtrate | place: USA: collected off the coast of southern California halfway between the port... ... | reverse complement strand
AATATTAAAAGTATTAAAAATGTTTTCAATAAAATATTAAATACCTCTAATAAAGATACAAAACCTATATTCGTAGATAACGCTGAATGGCTTACTAAATTAAACTATATTCAATTTCTTAGAGATATTGGAAGCCATTTTACTATTAATAAAATGCTCACTTTCGATAGTGTAAAATTAAGATTGGAAAGAGAACAATCGCTTAGCTATATGGAGTTTAATTATATGATTTTACAATCATATGATTTTTACCAATTATTTAAAACAAAAAATTGTATTTTACAAATTGGTGGTTCTGATCAATGGGGCAATATAGTTAGTGGTGTAGATTTAATAAGAAGGATATTAAAAAAAGAATCTTTTGGCTTAACATCGCCTTTGATTACTCTCGCCTCTGGTGCGAAAATGGGAAAAACTGAAAAAGGAGCTGTATGGTTAAACGAAGATTTGTTTTCACCTTATGATTATTGGCAATTTTGGAGAAATACAGATGATCGCGATGTAAAAAAATTTTTATATTTTTTTACTGAAATTGAAATAGATGAAATTAATGATATTTGCACTAAAGAAAAAAACATAAATGATCTTAAAATACTTTTAGCAAATGAAGCCACTAAAATTCTTCATGGGGAATCTGCTTCTAAAACCGCTGCTTTGACTGCAAAAGAAACTTTTGATGGTAAAGGACTGGGATCTGATTTACCTCAAATTGAAATAAAAGATAATGATATAACTAATGGAATTGTTTTATTAGATTTTTTGGCTAAAAATAAAATTACATCATCTAAAAGTGAGGCTCGTAGAGCTATAGCAAATAAAGGTTTAAAAATTAATAGTATTCTTGTCAGCAATGAAAATATAGTAATAAAAAAAAATGATTTTACTGAAGGAGTTTTAAAGATTTCTTATGGGAAAAAAAAACATTATATAGTTAAAATTACTTAATAACTTTATTTTTATCAATAATTTTTTGTATAAATCGTGGGGTTATAGTTCTAATAGGGTTTATAGTGGTTTTAATTTTCCCTGGAGGACCTTTCATTTTAAAACTTATACCAAATAAACCTTCACCAATTTCTTTTGGTATAATTATGTCTCCTAATAAAGGAATCTTTGAAAGCATTTTATTTAAAGTTTTGGCAGGTACTAATGTTCCCCTTAAACTAGTTACATTAGGTCCATGATATCCATCCATTAAAACTGATATACTAGGTCCTAGGGCAATAACTTCATCTAATTCTATAAGTTTATCATTTTTTTTCATATTAATTTCTAAAACATCAAAAGTTATTCCCTCACCTTCGGCTAAATCGGCTAAACCACTTAAATCTGCTAAGGAAAGAAGTTTTATCATTCCAGGTGCATTTACTACTTTAAAGTTTTCAATGTTTAATTTTGAAATAGAGTTGTCACCATCAATAACAGAGGAATACAAAAGTTTACCTCCTGAAAGACCTTTAAAGAAACTGTATTCTGTTAAAAGAGGCTTTGTTAAATCAGAATAGATTTCTAAATACTTTTTTTTATTCGTATGATCTTTTTTTAATGTAATTTCTAAAAAATTGTTTTCACCAAAATCACCTTTTGATGAAATTCTTGAAAAACCTCCTTTTTCTATTTTTCCAATTAGCCTAAAATTCTTAATACTTTCTGACAAAGGGGCAATTATGTTGGTAAAATCAATTTCTATATCCTTATTTATATTAGAGAATATATTGTTTTTTTTATTTTGACTTAAGATTTTTGGTAAATTACTTGAATCATAGTGCTTACCTTTAATTAAAATTTTCTTATCAAACAAAACTAAAAATTCATTATTTTTTTTTCCATTTTTTTCTGTTCTAATTGAAATCTTTTTTAATGACATTAACTTATCTTTGTTTAATTCAATATCCTCTGCGAGAATCTTACTGTTTCCTTCTAAATAATTAAATTCCTTTATTTTATATTCATCTTTATCTTTATTTATATCTATATAAATATTAGCAATTAAATCATTTGGTTTTGAATAATTTAAAAATTCTAGATCAAGTTTCTTTTTATAATCTATTTTTATTTTGAAGTTTAATTTATCTTGATCCGATTTACTTTCCAAATTAAATGGTAGTAACACATCTTTATTAAGTGAATATTTTCCTGAAATATTTGTCGAGTTTTTTTTTAAGTTAAAATAAGTTTTTATTTCTGAATTAACTAAAGATAATTGATTAATTTTTTCATTTAAGAACGAATTTTCTATAGGTTTATTAAAATTAAATTTTGCTTTTTTAATTTTCCCATTAATTTTATAATCATATTCTTTTACTTTATAGGTTTTATCGAATTTAAGAGAAAAACTATTATTAAGTTGAGCTTCAATGTTAGACAAATTTTTAAAAAAATTTATATCATTAATAAAATTTTGATAAAATTTTAAATTTTTATTATAATTTATTTTGGATTTAAAATTAGAATTAAAATAAATTTCTGGAGTTAGTTTAGCTTTTAAATCACCATCTTCAATTTTAATAGGGCCAGTTTCACCATTTAAATTTTTTAATAAAATATCTGACTTATCCGAAAAAAAATCAAAATTTACTTTTTCTATATTTGTATTATTTATAATTTTAGCGCTTAAATTAGAAACTGAACCACGAGCTATAAAGTTATCAAATAAATTATTGTTATTTAAATAAATCTCTAGTTCAGTACTTATCTGTCCTTGATTGATATTATTATTCAAAAAACTAATGAGGTTTGAAGGTTTAAGAGATGCTGATATTTTTTTTAATTCTTCTACATTAAGTTCGTGCAAAATTAAATTAATTTTTTTTATTTTTGGATTTATTTTAATTAATGAAATAAAATCTAAATATATTTTAAATTCTTTTGCTGGTATGGGGATGTTTCTGTAAATTATTAGTGGAGAATTAGTTTCTAAGAATAAACTTGCTTTTTTAATGTCAAACTTAAATTTAATTGTATTTAATTTTAAATCAAAATTATTATTTTTTTGGGAAATTTTTTTTGAGAAAAGATTATTAAATTTATTTGTTTCAATTCCAATGGTAGATAAAACTATTGTAACTAAAACTAAAATAAAAAAAATTATTAAAATTAAGCTAGAAATAAATTTTTTCATTATTTATTTTTTATACCTTCTTGTATAAATTCATCGATATTTCCATCTAGAACACTAGCCGGATTGGTATTTTCAGTTTTATTTCTAAGATCTTTTACTAGCTGATAAGGTTGTAATACATAAGATCTAATTTGATGACCCCATCCAATATCTGTTTTAGAACTTAATTGTTTTTGATTTTCTTCTTCCCTTTTTTGCATTTCATGTTCATAAAGTCGAGCTCTTAACATTTTATAACAGGTCTCCTTATTTTTGTGCTGTGATCTTTCATTCTGGCATTGAACAACAATTTTAGTCGGTATGTGTGTTATTCTAACTGCACTATCTGTAGTATTAACGTGCTGTCCACCAGCTCCACTAGACCTGTAGGTATCTATTCTTAAATCTTTTTCATCTACTTTGATGTTAATATCGTCTTCTACAGCTGGGTACACCCAAACACTGGCGAAACTTGTGTGTCTCCTTGCTCCGCTATCAAATGGAGAAATTCTTACTAATCTATGTACTCCGGACTCTGCCTTCATCAAGCCATATAAATAATCACCATCAACTTTAATTATTGAAGATTTTATTCCCGCTTCTTCACCTCTATGTTCGCTAATTATTTCATGTTTAAATTTTTTTTTGTCAAACCATTTCATATACATTCTTCTTAGCATATCAGCCCAATCTTGGCTTTCAGTGCCACCAGCACCAGCGTGAATTTCTAGATAAATATTATAGTCATCATTCTCTCCTGATAGAAAACAGTTTACCTCAATTTTTCTTATTTCTATTAAAATTTGCTCAATCTTAATGTTACAGTCTTGAATAGTCTCTTCATCTTTTTCTTGTGAGGCTAGATCAAATAAATCTTTAATATTATTAATTTCACTAACTGATTTTTTAAAAGAATTAAAAATTTCTTCAAAAATTTTTTTTTGCTTTACTGTTTTTTTTACTAATTTTTTATCTTTCCAAAAATTTTCTTTTGATGAAATTTCTTCTAGCTCTTTGAGTTTGTTCTCAACATTTTCCTTATCAAAGATACCCCCTTATATTTTTGAGAGCTTTTTCAACGACTTCTAACTGAGTTTCAAAATTCTGCATTAATAAAATTGCCTAAACTTTATTAATGTATCACGTCCATTAGTTGAAATTAAATTATTATTATCTGTATTGTTAATATCTTCATATTTTAAAGCTTCAATAATAGTGTTTTTATCTCCTGGAATAGACTTTTGGCCAGTGTCATAATTAAGTGAAGTTAAATAAATACTCTCAGGTATTTTAAAATCTTCAAAATCATCTTTATATAGTGCATTTTCAATAAAATCTTTAAAGATAGGTAAAGCTGCTTTTGAGCCTGTTTCAAATTTTCCTAAACTTTTTGGATTATCAAAACCAATATAAACCCCAATAACTAAATTTGATGAAAAACCAATAAACCAAGCATCGAAATTATCATTTGTGGTTCCAGTTTTGCCGGCCAAAGGAACTTTAAGAGATCTTAATTTTTTTGCTGTTCCTCTCTCCACCGCCCCATTTAATATTGATATCATTTGATAAGCTGTTTCTTCGCTGAACACTCTTTCATTAATATTTTCAATTTTTGGATAATCTTTAGCTTGATTAATAAATTTGTCACATCCTGTACATTTTCTATTCTTAGCTTGAAAAATTGTTTTACCTCTTCTGTCTTGTATTCTCGATATTAAATTTGGTTCAATTTTTTTTCCACCATTAACAAAAGATGCATAACCAGATGTTAAATTTATTAATGTGGTCTCTGATGCACCAAGTGATACAGATAACAGTTCGGGAATTTCTTCATATATGTTTAATTTTTTTGATAAATCTAAAACCTTATCTAAACCTAAGATTTTTGCGATTCTTACTGTCATTAAATTTCTAGAGTATTCTATTCCTTTTCTAAAAGTTGATGGTCCATAAAACTTTTTTCCATAATTTTCAGGTTTCCAGTTTTTAAGACCGACACCTTGGCTTTCAACAAATGGGGCATCAAGTATTATTGAATTAGGAGCAAAACCGTTTTCTAATGCGGCGGCATAAACAATTGGTTTAAAGGCAGAACCTGGTTGTCTTTTTGCTTGAGTGACCCTATTAAATTCACTTGATTTGAAATTAAATCCACCTGCTAAAGCTTTCACATCTCCTGTGTAAGGATCTAACACAACTATACCCCCATTAACTTTAGGATATTGCTTTATAAGCCAGTTATTATTATTTTTTTTTACAAAAACAACATCTCCAATATCATATTTTTCAGTAATTAGTTTATTTTTTGGAATTGTCCATTTTATATTACTTGCAGATAAAACTCCTTTTATATTATCTTTTTTTTTATTAATAATTTTAAATTTTAATTGCGAATTATTAATATCTGTAATTTCTGCTAGTAGCCATTTCAGTGTCGGGTCTAGCTTGAATTTTTCTATTTTTCTTTTCCAATGTTTATCTTTAATTCTATTGGTAATGGGGCCTCGCCAACCGTGTCTTTTATCATAATCTTCAATACCTTTTCTTAGTGATTTTATAGCTTGAATTTGATAATTTATATTTAGCGGGGTCCTGATACTTAAACCTTGTGAATATAATTTTTCAAAACCATAATTATCATTAACTGATCGTCTCACCTCTTCAGTGTAAGAATTTGCCTCGTTAACAATTTTAATTTTTCTTTTTTTAAGGTTAAGTTTTAATTTTGATAATTTATTAAGTTGTTTTTTTGAAATAAAATCATTTTGCTCAAGATTTTGAAGTACTAAATTTCTTCTAAACTCAGCAACTTCAGGATATTTGTAAGGATTATATTTGCTAGGTGCTTTTGGTAAAGCGGCTAATAAAGCGGCATCGGAATAGTTTAATTCTTTTATTGATTTATCAAAATACTCTAAGCTGGCTGCTGCTATACCATATGTCCCTTGCCCGAGATAAATTTGATTAAGGTACAACTCTAGAATTCTCTCCTTAGTATAAGCTCTTTCAATTCTAAAAGCCAAAATTGCTTCCTTTACTTTTCTTTTTATTGATACTTCATTAGTTAAAAGAAAATTTTTAGCTACTTGTTGAGTAATGGTGGATGCACCTTCAAGCCTTTTATTTTGAGAGATATTTTTAATATTTTTTAAAGTTGCTCTTAAAATTCCTTTAGCATCAACTCCAGGGTGATTAAAATAGTTTTTATCTTCAGCAGACAAAAAAGAATTAATTACTTTTTTTGGAATTGAGTCGAATGGAACAAACAACCTTTTTTCTAAAGCATATTCGGCAATAAGGTTTCCGTCCTGAGAGTAGACTCTACTTGAAATTGGAGGCTGGTAATTTGATAATTTTTTATAATCAGGTAAACCTATTGAAAAATACCATAATGTTGAAAAAGCAAATAATAAAATAATAATAGAAAATATTATTATAAATTTGATTGAAAAGTTTAAAAAATTTTGCATTTAATCATTTTATGGTCAAAAAATTCGACATTCTTAGGGCATTAAAATTTAAATATTAAGTGTATTTATACATAAAATTGTATAAAATATAACAATGTCAAATTTAAAATTAACAGATTTCAACAAATTAAAAGGATTTCAAGAAAAATGGAAAAAAATTTATATATCGATGCCTCGCATCCAAATGAAACAAGAATCGTTCTTAAGTCTCAAAACTCAATTGAAGAATATGAGTTTGAAGACAAAAACAATTTAAACTTTAAGAATAATATTTATCTAGCAACTATTAGTAGGGTTGAGCCATCTTTGCAGGCTGCTTTTGTTAATTTTGGGAGAGAGAGACACGGTTTTTTAGCGTTTAATGATATTCAATCAGATTATTATCAAATTCCATCTGAAGATAAAGAAAAATTAAAAATTGCTGAAGAAAAAATACGAGAAAATCTTAAAGATAATGCAACTGAATCGATTCAAGAAAACTCTCAAATTGAAACTCCAAGCGACGACACTGATGACAAAATCAAAGAAGAGAATTCTGAGGAAATTAAAGAAAATAAAAAAAAAAATTATCGTGATGAAGTTAAATCATCTTTTGGTATTAAGAGATATAAGATTCAAGAAGTTATAAAACCAGGACAAGTAATTCTTATACAAGTTATAAAAGAAGAGAGAGGGCAAAAAGGAGCTGCTCTTACAACTTTTATCTCTTTGGCTGGAAAATATATGGTTTTAATGCCTAATACTGCAAAAGGTGGTGGTATTTCTAGGAAGATATTTAATTCATCGGATCGTCAAAAGATTCGTGCCATACTGAATGAAATTAATATTCCAAAAAGTATGGGAGTAATCGTTAGAACAGCTGGAGCAAATAAAACAAAAAATGAAATAGGAAAAGATTTTTATAATACTTTAAAAACTTGGGAAGAAATAAAAGATAAAGCCTTAGACTCTAACGCTCCATCATTAGTGTATGAAGAAGGTGATATTATCAAAAGAACTCTTAGAGACACCTACGATAACGATACTAATATTGTTTATGTTGAAGGAAATGATGCTTATCAAAAAGCTAAAAAGTTTATGAAAGAACTGATGCCTAAAAATGTTAAAAATGTAAAAAAATATAGAGGTAAAATTCCCCTTTTTTATGATGCCAATATTGAGAAAGAACTCAATAATATTTACGAGCCAACAGTAAAACTAAAATCGGGAGGTTATTTAGTCATCAATCCAACTGAAGCTTTAGTGTCAATTGATATTAACTCAGGCCAATCAACAAAACAAATCAATATAGAAAAAACGGCATTGAACACAAATTTAGAAGCTGCAGAAGAAATAGCTCATCAAATTAAATTAAGAGATTTATCTGGTTTAATTGTAATTGACTTTATTGATATGATTAATTTTTATAATAGACGTACTGTAGAAAAAAAGATGAGAGAGAGTATAAGAAAAGACAGGGCTAGAATTCAGATAGGAAGAATAAGTAATTTTGGTCTTTTAGAAATGACTCGACAAAGATTACGTGAAGGTTCTATTAAGTGGGAAACACAATTATCACTTGAGTCATTCTCTCAAAAAATTCTTAAAAAAATTCAATATCTTGCTTTTACAGATAAAGTTAAAATAATAAAATCATATGTTCCAGAAAAAGTAAAAATATTTATTGAAAAAAATTTGTTAGAAGAGATGCAGTATTTCCAAAAAAAATACTTATTCAAAATTGAAATTTTGTCAGATCAAAAATTGATAATTCCCGAATATAAAATTGACTTACTAAATAAGTCAAAAAAAATCATTAATTCAATTGAAAATATTAATAAAATTTCAGAAACAAGAAAAGTAAAAAAACAGGAAATCAAAGGAACAAAAGAAATAAAAAAAACAAAAAAAGAAATAAAAAAGAAAAAAACAAAAAAAAGTCCTAGGACTCTTTGGGTGAGAAAAAAAAAGAAAAGTTAAATTAACCCTCTGGTTGGTGAGCTCGGAGATGCAAAATAATTTTTTTTCATTCTTCCAGCAAGATAAGCATTCCTTCCTGAAATTACGGCATCTTTAAATGCTTTAGCCATTATGATCGGTTTGTTAGCGTTGGCTATTGCGCTATTAACTAATATTCCGTCACAACCCATCTCCATTGCAATAGTTGCGTCTGAAGCAGTTCCTATACCAGCATCAACTATTACAGGAACTTTTGATTGTTTTATGATTATGGAAATATTAATTTTATTTTGTAATCCTAAGCCTGATCCTATTGGAGAAGCTAAAGGCATGATGGCAGAGGCTCCATTGTCCTCTAATTTTTTTGCTAACAAAGGATCATCTGTGCAATAAACCATCACCTTAAACCCTTCCTTGACGAGCACTTTTGTAGACTTAATTGTTTCAATCATATTTGGATACAGTGTTTTTTTATCTCCAAGTACTTCTAATTTTACTAATTTCCAACCTCCCATTTCTCTCGCAAGTCTTAATGTTCTTAAAGCTTCTTCTGAACTAAAACATCCCGCTGTATTAGGTAAAAAAATTATTTTTTTAGGATTTAAATAATCGGTTAAAATTGGTTTTTTTTTATTCAAAATATTAACTCTTCTTACAGCAACTGTAACCATTTCCGCCCCAGATGCATGTATTGCTTTTGCAGTTTCAGAAAAATTTTTATACTTTCCTGTTCCTACAATTAATCTTGATTTAAGGGATTTTCCTGCAATTTTAAGAATATTTTTTTTCAAGTTATCCGCCTCCTATGAAATGTACTATTTCAACTTTATCATCATCTTTTAAATATTTTTTTTTGTAATTTATTTTTGGAATAATAGTCCCATTATGTTCAATAGCGATTTTTTTATCAGTTAAATTATATTTTTTTAATAAATCTTTTATTGAAAAGTTTGATTTAATTGATATTTTTTTTCCATTTAATTGTATTTTTGCCATAATTCAGCTAATCAGTGTTAATATTAAATATCGATGAATAAAATTATAATTCTTAATGGACCAAATCTCAACCTTTTAGGTGAGAGAGAGAAAAATCATTATGGAAACTTTACTTTAAAAGATATTGAAAAAAATTGTAAGTCGTTTTCAGAAAATAATAATATAGTACTTTCTACGTATCAATCAAATATTGAGGGTGAGATTGTACAAAAAATTCAAGAATCTAGAAATAATCAACATGGCTTAATTATTAATGCTGGTGGATACACCCATACTTCAGTAGCGATACATGATGCTTTAAAAATTCTTAAAATACCTATTATTGAATTGCATATAACTAATATTTATAATAGAGAGGAATTCAGACACAAATCTTTGATAAGCAAAGTAGCTAGCGGTATTATTTGTGGTTTTGGTGATAATGGATATATAATGGCACTAGAAGCTATGAATAAGTATTTAGAAAAATGAAAATTGATAAAAAATTAATAAAAGAACTTGTTGAAAATTTAAAAGAATTTGCTTTAACAGAATTAGAGTATCAAGAAGGCACTACTAAGATTAAAGTTTCAAAAGCTTCTAAAACTATCGAACAATCAAAAACAAGTGCTGTAGTATCACCCAATAAAGCAGTATTGAAATCATCAGATGATATAGATGGAGTAAGAGTTAAATCTCCAATTATAGGTACAGCCTATTTAGCAGCTGAGCCAGGAGCTAAAAAATTTGCGGAAGTTGGTGATAAAATTAAAAAAGGACAAACTGTAATGATTGTTGAGGCAATGAAAACAATGAATCATGTTCCATCCACAGCTGATGGTGAAGTAAAAAAAGTTTTAGTTGAAGACGGTCAACCTGTAGAGTTTGGTCAAACATTAATTCTTCTTAAATAAATAATGTTCAAAAAAGTTTTAATAGCTAATAGAGGTGAAATAGCTGTTAGAATTATCAGAGCTTGTAAAGAATGGGGTATAGGAACTGTAGCTGTACATTCCGACGTTGATGCAGACTCTATGCATGTAAGACTTGCGGATGAAAGTGTGTGCATAGGTTCACATCAACCACAAAATAGTTATTTAAACATTTCATCAATTATGTCTGCTGTAGATTTGACTGGAGCAGAAGCAATTCATCCAGGCTATGGGTTTTTATCAGAAAATGCAAAATTTTCTGAAGTTGTAAATAAACATGGAATAAAATTTATAGGTCCAAGTGCAAACTTAATATCTAAAATGGGAGATAAAATTGAAGCAAAGAGAATAGCTAAAAAATATGGTTTACCTGTAATTGAAGGTTCTGAAGGTCAAGTAAAATCTATTTCTGAGGCAAAATCACTATGTAAAGAGATTGGTTATCCTGTATTAATTAAAGCTGCTGGTGGTGGTGGTGGAAAAGGAATGAAAATTGTAAATGAAGAAAGTGAGTTAGAAAACTTATTTTTAACTGCAAAAAGTGAAGCTAAAAAATTTTTTAATAATGACGAATTATATATAGAAAAATATTTTAAAAATCCAAGACACATAGAAGTTCAAATAATGTCAGGTAAAAATAAAACTGTTCATCTTGGTGAACGAGACTGTTCTGTTCAAAGAAGACATCAAAAATTAATTGAAGAAACTCCGAGCCCAGTTTTAACGGAAATTCAAAGAAAAGACTTACTGGAAAAGACTGTAAAAATGGTTGAGCAAATTAATTATGAAGGAGCCGGTACAATAGAATTTATTTACGAAGATGGAAAATTTTATTTTTTAGAAATGAATACTAGAGTTCAAGTGGAACACCCAGTGACAGAAGTTCAAACAGGTATTGATATTGTTAAAGAGCAACTGTGGATAGCATTTACTGGTGAGACAGCTCTTAATCAATCTGACATATCACCGAGAGGTCATTCTATTGAATGCAGAATTAATGCGGAAAATCCTGCACTAGACTTTCAACCAAGTCCTGGAATAATAACTGTCTGTCATCAGCCATCGGGATTTAGAACAAGAGTTGATGGATCAATATTTCAAGGCTGCAAAATCACTCCCTACTATGATAGTTTAATTGCAAAAGTTATTTGTAAAGGCAGGAATAGAACTGAAGCTATACAAAGAACTTTACGCTCATTAGATGAGTTTGTGCTTGAAGGTATAACTACGACAATCGATTTACATAAAAAGATATTAAATCACAAAAAATTTATCAATTCAGATTTTGATACAAACTGGCTTGGCAAAGAAAAATTCTACTAGGCATTATAACAATTTAATAATTGCAAATCATAAATTGCATGATCGAAGGGAGTTAAGCTAGGATCTGATGCAAATGTCCATCCATTAAATATAAATACTTTTTCATTTTCATTCTTTGTAAGATCTTTTACCTGCATGTATGCAACGTCATCTAGTCTATTGTTTACTTTAACTTTTCCGCATTTTAATATTCTAATTTCTAAAGGACCAAACTTTTTTGATTCATTCAAATTTACTTCAAGCATTGATGATTTAGCAGTTATTTTATCTAGACCTATTAATATAGCATGTGAGGATTTAATTGAACTTTCTGATTGTTTTTTTTCTTTTATATTTTGACTATCGATATTCAAATCAATTTCTTCACTTAAATCTTCAAAACTTGGTTTGATTTTTTCTAAATTAAGTAAAGTTGAGCTTGTAATTTTATCTTCAGCAAATGAAGGAATATGAAAAAAAAAAACTAAAAGAAAAAAGAAATTAATTTTATTTCCAAGTTTCATATTTTTTCTTAATATCATTTTTTCTAATTTTTATTGGCTTATAGCTATTTTTAGATCCAGTTTGATTCTCTTGATGGTTTTTTTGCCAAAGGTACTTTTTCTTTTTACTGTCCTCTACTCTTGGAATTTTATCTATTGTATAATGCATCCACAAATACCAATCAGGAGGAATTTTTGTTGCCTCTATACTGCTGGAGTAAACAACCCACCTTTCATCTCTTTTATTTTTATAATACTTGTTTCCCAGCTCATCTTTTCCAACATAAACACCGAAAAATAATGTTTTAAGAAAAGTTCCGAAAGTTTGTTTGTTCCACCAAGTAAAAATAATATCTAAGCCCATATTTAATTTTTTAAATCCACACAATTCATAATTGTATTATTATACAATAGACACATTATATAATTAATATATATATCTTAATAATAAGAGATTCCATTTATTTATGAAAAAATTCATTGTTGAAACTTACTACACTTGTACTTTTAAGACGGTCCATACTCTTGACGATTTAAATGATAAAGAACTGTCTAAAATAGATAAACGAACAGATGGTGATGTTGAGGTGATAGATGTAAAACTTAATAATCGAAAAACAAAAAAAATTGGCGATAAAAAAAAAGAAAAAGAAAAGAATGATAAAATAGATAATTCTATTCCCAATAGTATAGCTGACCAACTAATAAGTGCTAATAAAGATGAAAAATTTAAGAATTCAAATGATATTAAAATAAAAAATAATGCTCGTTTTAAAATGCCAGACAGAAGAAAAGGATATATTCAGAAAGCGCAAATAGGTGATCATAAAGTTTATTTGCATACAGGTGAATATGACGATGGAAAAATTGGCGAAATTTTTATCGATACTAATAAAGAAGGAGAATTAGTAAAAGCTATGATGAATAATTTTGCAATAGCTATATCACTTGGCCTGCAATATGGAGTGCCTTTAGATGAATATGTTGATGCATTTATTGACACAAAGTTTGAGCCATCAGGCAATGTTATTGGAAATGACAGGATTCTTAGTGCATCTTCGATTTTAGATTATGTATTTAGGGAATTGGCCATTTCTTACTTAGGTAAAGAAGACTTAGCCCACACACCTACAATTGCTAGCTCTAAAAATATTGATATAGATAATGGCGAGGATAAATTTCTTAAAATTGTAAAAAACATTACCTCAAAAGGTTTTGTGAGAAGCAATTATGAAGAAAAGTTAGTTGATCTCTCTGATGTTAGAATTAATCTTAAAACAAAAAATTAATTCTTTTTAATATCTTTTTTTATTCCTAATTCTTTTAATTGCTTGTCATCTATCTCTGATGGCGCTTTCATCATTAAATCTTGAGCATTTTGGTTCATTGGAAATAAAGTTACTTCTCTGATGTTTTCTTTATTTGCTAATAACATAACAATTCTATCTACTCCAGGAGCAATCCCGCCGTGTGGTGGTGCTCCAAAACTTAGTGCGTTAATCATTCCATTAAATTTTTCATTAACATCTTTTTCACTATATCCAGCTACAGAAAATAATTTATACATTAATTCTGGTATATGATTTCTTATTGCACCTGATGATAATTCAATTCCATTGCATACTATATCATATTGATAGGCTTTAATTTCTAATGGCTTATTTAAGTTTAACTCTTTGATATTTCCTTGGGGCATTGAAAAAGGATTGTGACTAAAAATTATTTTTTTTGTAGAATCATCATATTCATACATCGGATAATCAACTATCCAACAAAAAGCAAAACTGTTTTTATCTATTAAATCTAAATCTTTAGCAATTTTATCTCTAGCTAAAGAAAGTATTTTTTCAATTTCTTTTTTTTTACCACAAGCAAAAAATACACTATCGCCAACTTGCGCATCAGTAATTTTCATTATTTCTTTTATAGCCTCTTCGCTAAAAAATTTTCCAACAGGCCCTTTACCTTTAATTTCTTTATCTTTTTCAATAGTAAAGTAAGCTAAACCAGACGCACCTTGTTCTTTTGCCCACTTATCAATATTATCAAAAAAACTTCTTGGTTTATCTTTTGTGTTTTTGGTAATTATTGCTCTTACTCTCGAACCTGATTTTACTAATTTTTTAAAAATATCAAACTTTATATCTTCTCTAGAAAAAATATTTGTTAAATCTTGAATAATTAAAGGATTTCTTAAATCTGGTTTGTCAGTACCATACATTTTCATTGCCTCCTCAAAGGGTATTCTAGGGAATTTATCATTTAAAATTTTTTTAGATGAAAATTTTTTAAATAAATTAATTAATAATTTTTCAACTACCTGAAAGATATCTTCTTGCTCCACAAAAGACATTTCTAAATCTAATTGATAAAATTCTCCAGGACTTCTATCTGCTCTAGCATCTTCATCGCGAAAACAAGGTGCAATTTGAAAATATTTATCAAAACCTGAAACCATAATTAATTGTTTAAATTGTTGTGGCGCTTGAGGTAAAGCATAAAATTTACCAGGATTTAATCTACTTGGAACTAAAAAATCTCTGGCACCTTCAGGACTTGAGGAAGTTAGAATAGGTGTTTGATATTCCAGAAACCCTAATTGCAACATTTCAGAACGAATAAAAGAAATCACTTTTGATCTTAGAATGATATTTTTGTGCATCTCTTCTCTTCTTAAATCTAAAAATCTATATTTTAACCTTATATCTTCGGGATAATCTTGCTCTCCAAAAACAGGGATTGGTAACTCTTTTGCATTAGATAAAACTTTAATAAATTGGACTAAAACTTCAATCTTTCCAGTTTGTAAATCCAAATTTTCTGTGCCAGCTGCTCTTTTAACAACCTTGCCTTCTATTTTTAATACGGACTCAGGTTTTAACTTTTCTAAAATCGGAAAAAATTTATTATT
>VMHT01125225.1_pt1 | contig 15132 bp, 14 predicted proteins | sample 4693611 | NCBI WGS metagenome assembly VMHT01 (sample SAMN12280063, study PRJNA550983) | marine metagenome | isolation source: seawater sampled from same location over 5 years 0.02-0.2 micron viral filtrate | place: USA: collected off the coast of southern California halfway between the port... ... | reverse complement strand
GGATTAATTGCTTGTATTTTACTTAAAGGCATCTGCGTTTCCTATTTCTCTATATTTATTCTGGTTTCGTAGGCCATGTTACATCATCAAGTGTTTTGTATGTTTTTGTGATATCTCTAAGTGCTTGTCTGTATGTTTTCCAATCTGCATCATTTGAAAGAGTAACATCTCTATTCTGTGTCCAATCTGATTGTTGTAATAACAAATCTCTTTTTTGACGAAGGAATAATAAATTATATTCCTCTTTAACTTCAGTTACTTTTGACTTTACTTGTGTCCAAGTAATAGATGTATCTTGTGCATGAGTTCCATCCCCTTGCGCCTTAGTATACATCTCCTTAAATTCAGTTGCATTAGTTGGAGTACCAGAGAGCATAAACCCACCAGTAACAAGTTTACCAATAGCAGCAGATATATATTCTTGTTCAGTCATCATCAGTCATTAATCCTATTCATTATTAGCCATGTTCCGTATTGATTTTCATGAACATCTGCATTACCAGAGTTTACTTGGATTTGTGCCCAGAAGTCTATATAATCACCACTTGCAAAAGTGTGAACAATCTCACCAGAGCCAGAGAAGTGTCTCAGGGCACCAGGCACAGTTCCACCACCACTACCACTAGCAAGATGTAAATTATAATTAATGTTACTATTATTTTTTCTAATTTGTGTTACTATTTCTGATAATGTATTAGTACTACTAAAAGCTGCAATAGAAAATGACACATGATATGTACCAGCAGTAGTAGCAGTAAATGTATGTCTATTATTTGATGTATCCCATGTCATACCATTTGCGTGAGCTTGATTATTAAGTGCAACTTTTGTCAAGGTATCGTTAGTTAAAGTTTGTAAAGAAGTCAATGTTGCATGAAGAAACATTGGTTTAACAGATACATTTGGAATTGTTAAAGTTTTAGAAGACAAATCAAGTGTAGATGGTAACTTAGCAGATGTAACATTATTATCAGCAATTTTTGCAGTTGTTACTGCATTACTCTGAATCTTTGCAGTAGAGATAGTATTATCGGCAGGAATGACCGAACTCTCTAGAGTTCCAGCAATATGAAGAACATAGAAGTTCAATCCACTTGCGGGCGCTTCTGACATAGTAAGTGTTGTACCAGAAACCGTATAGGCATCAGTCGGCTCTTGTCTTACGTTACCCAAGAACACCGCAATATCATTTGCGTTTGCAACTTGTTTTGATAACGTAAATGCTGTTGTAGAACCGTTTGGTGTTAAATCATCTTTGACGATTGATGCGAAACCAGCGGTTGGTGATTTACCTATAAAGGGCATCAATTATCTCCTATGTGATTTGCATTACACCCAGAACGGCGTCAAGTGCTGACCCTGTTCCAGCTTTAACTTTGAGGATGTCTCCTGCCTCTAAAATATATTTCTGACCAGCGAATACCTCAAGTGTGGTGTTTGCTGGGATGGAGACATTTTCCAAAAGTTGTCTGGTTGCATTTGAGTCTGAACTGTCTGTAAACTGACACTGTACTGTCACTGCATTCGTTGTTTTGTTTGCAAGAGATAAACCTAACACAACTGTAGTAGTTGTGGCCGGTGTTGTGTACAATGTAGAATACGAACCGTTAGCGACATTTGCGACTGAAGCGTTTTTAAATGTGTTTGCCATATTTCTATCCTAAAGCGATTGCTAATGCAGTTGCATCATCTGCTGGGTCAAAACTCATCTTTGTGAGAGTAATTGCTCCATCTGCAACAGTATTTAGTGTGTTCTGTTGTGATAACTGTATTACTTGAATGTTATTTGTTCCAGTGGGTGGAGCAGAAGTAAATGTCAAAGTACTACCATTAACCGTGTATGCATAACTTGAACCATACCTCTGATAAACATTATCGACAAACACCATGAAGTTTGCAGCGTTCGCTGCGGCAGGTGTCTGTGTCAATGTAAATTGCGTTAAAATGTTATTACCATTAAATTCATCAATGTGTGGTGACGCCTGTGCAAGTGCGGCAGATAATAATTGTCTACCCATATATACAATAAAAATTCTTGCACCGTTTGATGGTACGTCTGCGAAGTTAATCTTTGGACTACCAGATGCCATTTGAATCGAGAATGCATATTCTGGTTCTTGAACAATACCATCAAGAGACACCAACAACTGACCAGCCTGACCAACAGGGTAGTCAAGGTCAAAAGTTGAGTTAGTGCCGTCACCAGTAATTAACTGTTTTTCAAATGCACCGTATGATGGGTCTAATCCAATATATGATTCTGACATTTCTTTTTCCTATAATGTTATTTATTCTGCGTCTGCAATTGTTAATTCGCCTGCTTCAACTTGCCGCATGATTTCGATATAATGTCTATTGCCTTGGTCAATCGGTACATGACAAACTTCTCCATCTATTGTAACCTCAATACCACAGTTTTCACCAAGATGTTGTTCATATTTTGCGTTTTCAATTACCATAATACTCTCCTAGATTTCTGCATCTGCTCTGAAGTGATACAATAATGCTCTTTCCGATACCCCACTACCAGATGTGTTTCTAGGCAAGAAAGAAGTTGTACCGTTTTGAATAACTCCAACAGCACCAGAATCACTGCCTGTATCGCCATGTGCAATTTGATTTGCTGTTCCAACATACGAGTAAACTGTAACAGTAGCCGCAGCCCGTTTTTCTACCCTATAATGTCCAGTAAAATATCCATAGTTATTTCCTGTGCTTCTGCCAACATATCGGTGGTCAGCACCTATTCCACCATTTGCACTGCCAGCTGCAGTTCCGTATGGATAGGTATGTTCATAATAGCGTTGACAAAGCAATAGTTCTTCCCCAAATGAGCGGTGCTCGAAATCTGTTGCCGAACTGCCTTGTTCAATTTGGACACCAGTAATATGAAAATTGTTTGCAGTATTATCTGCATGATTTACTTGACCAACTGCTTCATCGCCAGTTGCATAGTTTTGCCATGTACTTTGCAATGAACCACTAGTTCTGTTTGAACCAGCAGACAAGTACCATGTAAATTGCCTTCCTCTTGTATTATCATTGTTGATTGCATCATGAGTGTTGCCAGGAATAGTAATACTCTTATGTTCCCATGTATTACTTGCATTAATAGTGTAAGAAAATGCAACTTGTTTTCCACCTTCATCTTGGAAAACATTTACAATATTTGTACCAGTTTTGGTTGCTTTAACCCAGAAAGATATAGTTACTGGTGCCGGACTTGAAGTTCCAGTTCTTAATCTTTGTAAATCATGACCCTCAATACGGTATTGCAATTGTATATATGAACCGGCACTAAGTGAACCATTTGCAGTTGTGCAATCCATCTTTAATGCTTTAGTGTGTCCATGTTGCACAAATGGTGGGTCTGTAACTGCTAATGTTTCTTGAGTTTGTGTCCATGTTCCAGAAGTATCTATTGCAAGTCTCAACCTATCACAAGTATGATATGACCCACCAGAAGATATACTAGAAACCGAAGTTGCTCTCTGGGCCACTTGCATACCGCCGTTGATAGCAAGATTTCTACGACCAAGATTTTCTGCATAAAGTTTTGCAGTAGATACTGCATCATCAGCAATCTTTGCAGTTGTAACTCCACCATCAGCGAGTTTTGCAGTTGTTACTGAACCGTCTGCAATGTCTCCGACTGCGACTGTGGTGTCTGTGTTTAAAAGTTCTGCGAGATTTTTTGCGTTAGTTGCCATTAGACTTGATACCTCACCATTATGTTTGAACTATTTAGTGGAGTAAAAGTAAATGTCAAAGTGACACCACTAATTCCGTAGTCCGTTGTTGGTTGCATACAAATACCATTGTAAAATACAAATGCGTCATTAACGGCCACTGCATTAGAAAGAGTGAATGCTGTTGATGACCCATTACCTGTAAAGGTGTCTAATTGATAACCTGTACTTCTTCTTTGAACTCCACGGAATCCAAGATGTTTCACTTCAATCTCTGCGTTATTTGCTACATTTGCAGTAAAGGTTAAAGTTGCACCAGATATACCATAGTTTGTTGATGACTTCTGAAGAATACCATCAACGAACACCATAACACTAGATGCACTAGTTGGTGTTTCACTTAATGTATATGCGGCGGTCGAACCATTACCTGTGAACGTGTCAGTAGGAAATGTCTTCATGTTTGCTTCTAGTTCGTTGATACCAACTGAGCCAGGAGCAGGTTTTCTAGTATATGTTCCGATACCATGATGCACTACATAAATCTTTTCACCAAGAGCAGGTGCAGAATCAAACTTTAAAATTTTAGGAAGGTTATTACTATCGTCAATAATGGTGTATGCAGAAGTTGGTTCTTGAACAATGTTTGATAACACGACCATAACATTATCCTCGTTACCGCCAGGCACTTCATTCGTGAGAGTGAATTGAGTGGCAGAACCATTTCCAGTAAAATCCTCTTTAACAAAAGATGGACTTAATCTATTTGTTGCTTGTACACCAATATAAGACATTACGTTACTTCCTGTAGAATTCCAGCGACAATATCACAAGTGCCTGCACTTGCGTATGCCAGTACCTTATCGTTTGAGTTAAGAACAACTTTCTGTCCAGCAACCACTTTCAATGTCGCACTGGAAGGAATAGGAGCGTCTTTGACAATGTGGTGTGCTTTGTAGATTACTTTTGTTCCAGCAGCAGTTCCATCTGCGGCACCAGAGTTTTGTGCATATGTGAATGTTGTTGTACTTGGAACAGATGCAACCTTGTAAACACCGTTTACATAATTGGTTGATGAACCTGTTACATTTACATACATTCCAACCTTTAGTCCATGTGCAGAACCAGTTGTTACTGTTGCAACATCACTTGAAGATACAATACTTGTGATTGACCCCAAAGTTGATGATGTGTCTTGAATTAATGCAGATACCGTAATACCAGATGTTCCAGTGTTCGCTGCGTCCAGTTCGATGAGAATCGAATTGACTCCACTTGAACCGTTGTTTGCAGTATAAACTGTTTGCGGCCCAGTTGAAGTGTCTGACGCATCTGACTGATAGAACTCACCAGCAGTCACAATACTTGCAAAACTATTTACGAAGTTGTTTGCCATTTTTACCTTCCTATTATCCTAATGCAACGGCAAGAGCGATACCAAATCCTTCAGTAGATATTACTCCACCGATTGTTGGAAATGTTAATGTTCCTGTCATCCCACTGTTTGAAATACCTGTTACGATATTAACTGTGTTTGCTAATGCAAAAGTAACTTGATTGTTACCGTCACTAGCGGTTGTTATTTGATTTGCAGTTCCTTGAAAGTCAAGAGATTCATTCTCACTTACAGAACCAGCAGAACCACTGTCAGCAGTAAAATCTAAATCAGTATTATTGACTGCTGTATTCAATAATGTGATTGCTTCTACTACATCTGTCGCAGATGCGATAATTCCAGACGCACCTGTTATACCAGTGATGTCACCGACATCAACAGACAACTCGTTAAATTCTACTCTCCACTCTTCAAAAGTGAAAGATGCTGGTGCGTTTCTATCTGCCATCTTTATCTACCATTTGCAACAAAAGACTTTTAATCTCATGCATTTCTGACTTTAAACTATTTATCTCTCTTGTCGCATCCCTTAATTCATCTTTTTGTTTTTGTGCGTTTCTTGACCTTTCGACTGCGGCACGATATGCAAACACATTCGTATTCACAATTGCTTTCGACCCCATGTCTCTGACAAGGTGTTCATGACCTTCTACTTTTAAAAAATCACTCATTATGTTGCCAATGCGATTGCTCGCAAGTCCTTAATTCTTGGTGGTTCTGAGGAGTTAATACCTTGCATTCTAATCTTGATTGCAAAGGAGATAAACTCTTCTAGACCATCTTGTGTATAATTGTATTCAATAAAGTCATCGACTGTTGTTGATTCGTTTACTGATATGTCTGGCCCACCAGTTTCGTTAAAGTATCTCCAACCGATTTCGTCAAAGTCAGATGCGTCATCTGAACGAAGTATCTTGTACATGACTTGAATTTCAGCACCAGAGAATCTAACTGCACTATGAAGTACTTTCAATGCAGTAGCAGGATTTTCTAGTGTAACTCTCTTAGTACAATAGACTGCTTCATTACTATCACCATCTGGTTCTATTGGAGAAACATAATCTGTTGTTGGAAATACAGCAGAAGAACTGTCAATATTATCTAGTCGGTTTGTAAATGCAACAACTGATTTTCTGTCCAAGTCAATTACTGGAGACAAGTTTTCTTTTGTTGTTGACATTGTGAAATCTAAGAACATTGACTTACTACCAGCAAGTTCATTTGTTTCATTGATAGGCGATGCAACCAATTTAGGAGCATTAAAGAAGAAGTTTTCACCTATAGTAATTGTCTCTGCATTCTGAGCAGTCAGTGCAGCAGTACTATAAGACGATTGTGAACCACTTGGTGATGTACCAGTTGTTGCACGAATAGTACCTTCAATCTTTGTATCTGGATGTTCTACTACTGGAACGAGTGTTTGAATACCATCCATCATTGCATTTTCAGTTGCAGTTATAGAAGTTCCACCACTTGTACTGTCAGTATCAGATGCAGTAGTCAGAGAGATGACGTAAGAGTCAATTCCAATATTAGAAATGGAAGTGTGTGTCTTATTGATTTCAGTCAATGGTACATTGTTAATTTGATACAGTTCAACAGTTGCACCGTTAGCGTGTGCTACAGCAGTTGTACTATCTGCACCTCTAGTAACAGATGATAATCCTGTTCCAGAAATTGTACCTGTCATAATCTCATCACCAATTTTCAAATGAATAGTTCCACTTTGAGCACTTGATGGGAACAGTGATGCACTTGCCAATGTAAGTGTCGTTGCACTGTTTGTTATTGCACCATTAAGTGTTGTTGATATACCAGACTTTGCACCAGAGATAATCACGTTACTATCTGTGTCATACATATGATGGTCACGATGTGTAACTTTTACTTTTTGATTTAATGATGCAGTTGCAGAAGAGAAGAACTGTAATGGGTCTTTCTCAAGTGAAGCAACAGGTAAGTCATCGTTTACCAAAGTTAGATTTGCATTAACATTTGTTGAGAATGACGCACGATACAATGTAAACTTCAAGTCTTCAAAGTCATATGCAGTCCAAGTCGAGTTGTTCTGTGATTTAAAGAGAACACCCAAGTAAGGCTGTTCTGAAATCATACGATTTCCACCAACATCTTTTTCACCCATTCTTGAAATCCAAGTAAGGTATTTGTCTGAATCTGTTTGTAAAACAATTGCAACCTCAACACCATTTTTTACATATACAGGTGAATCGAATACAAATGTTGTAGGAGTTGCACCAGTACTTGATACACTCACTTCAGCAGGAGTTAAAGTTTTAGATGCAAAAGGAAGAACCTTTGTTGTAGGATAACCAGTATTCATGGTTCTAATCTGACAGGTCACAGGAATGTTTTCATCCTTCTGTGAGAAGAATACATCTATCTTTGTAATATATTCTCCACCTTCTGCTTGTGGCATAATTGATTGTGCAAGAGGGTCCCACCATCCGACCACTGCATCTCTAGTAGATGTTTCAGTTGTTGTTCTATTATCTCTTACAGATGTTCTTACAACATCAGCATTTCTAGTTGCAATAATTGTTTCTTGTAATGTGGTTAAGATACCAGTTGCAGAATAAGTTGCTTGTGCAAATGATTCTGGTTCTGGGTCTGTTGAATTAGTTGAAGACGTTGTAAGTCTGAATACTCTTTCACCAGTTCTAAAACGTGGATTACCTCTTGTGTTAGGATTTGGAATTGCGAACACACCAGACACCCCACCAGAAGCACTTGATACAAGATTACCACCAAGTGAACCACCTGTTGGTGTAACATATACACTAACATTCTGTTTATCAAAGAATGGATAAACTCTCATAAGAGGTTTCATACCAGTAACACTAAATGCAACATTTCTTGCACGAATGAAAGGAATAAGAGCTCTTGATACTACTCTATCACCTTGTGACTCTCTATCAATACGAGGAACAACATTAGTGTTAATACCTTGTCTTGTTTGTCTAGTAGTTGTGGTTGTAGTTGTTCTTTGAAGAACCGCACGACCTCTTGGTTGACCAAGATTAATAAATCTATGTTCTCTACGTCTGCCACCTGTAGTAGTTGTTGTACCAGACCATTGAGTTTGCCATGCATTCCAGACAGTACCAATTGCATTTCTATTTTGTGCAAATACTGTATCGAAGTTACCTTCACGGTTAACAACTAAAGCAGGAGTTCTTTCAGTCTCAAACCACTCATCACCAGATGGTGATAATTTACAAATACCTGTCCAAGTAAAATTAAGAACAGGGTTAAGATTTTCAACTCTACTTGCATATGAATTCTGTGCAGCAACTATATGAGTATAAGGAAGAGTAATCATCTCACCTGTTTTCTGATAGTTGTCATTTGTTCTTTGAGCATCAGTTGCATTTTCTTCTGAAAGGCTTACACCTTTCATCTTGTATTGTGGACGAAGTTCACCAAGTTCCATGTCCATAGAGTTTCTATAGTCTGGATGTTGAACGTCACCAGTAGAGTGACCTTTGAAATTATCTACAAGGAAACCAGACTTGAATCTGTTTAATCCATTTCCATCAAGTATTTCTAAAGATTGTGCCTCTTGTTCTAAAAGATTCAATGCAGTGTAGTATTCTACGTTTTCGATACGTTGTTCTAACTTACCAATGTCACGCATTGTATATCTACGATTATCTTCTTTAGTAAGTTTTGCATCATCAATGTCTAACATATAAGCAGGGAATGTTAACTCTGCAAGTTTCATTGAGTTTTCAATTGGTTTTGGTGCATCTGGGTCTTCAGCTGGAGTACCAGAAGCAACTTTAAATTCACCCTCTGAAGTTAAGAAAAGACTATCCACACGACCAAGGTAGAATTCAAAATCATATCCGATATTTGAATTATCTTTTGGTATGAGAACATTGTGACCACCTGTTCCTGTAAAGGAACGTGAAGCAAAATCAAAGGACATAGATGTGACCTTCTTGGTTGCGATACCTTGACCACTTGTTGCAGAGGTCATAGTTGCATCGGCAACTCTTGGTCTAAAGTCTATTGTGTTTCTTAGGTCAAACTCACCAGAAGGTTCACGAACCTCTGGGTCAACTCTTGTTGCAGTATATGTTGGTACTTCTTTATAGTCAATTCCATATGAGTCAACAGTAAAGAAATCACCAGCACCATGTTCAAAGTAATTATAAACTACAAGAAGTCTTCCTGTAGGTGTAACAGAGTTACCTTTTCTTACAATCCTTGCAACATCATAAAAGTTATCTCTTTGTCCAGTATCAAGAACATATCGTTCTGTAATGTTTTTAGAACCGTCTGTCAGTACATCAATTGTTGCAAATGCAGTTGAAGATTGACCAGTTATCTTTTCACCAGATTGAAAATCTCTATTGTTTAATGTAACGTAACACAATACACTACTGCCTGGGATTGCAAGAGCTCTTGCACCAGATGTTGCACCAACAATAAATTCTCCCTTGGTAAATACACCAGATTGACCAGTGACCGTAAACTGTGGAAGAGTTGGGTCAGCAGTTGCATCTTCTGAGTCAAAGACTGCCCAAAGTTTATATGCGTCTGCAACACCAAGTGAAATATCTTTGTGATGTGCAGATGTACCGTATGCAGCCGCACCAGCAACACCATCATTATCTACAAGACATACAGATGCAAGTTGTGATGTCTTTGGTGTTTCAGCGGTTGCAGTTCTTGTGACTGTTGTAATTAGTTTACATTTAATATTTGCAGCAGGAAATGCATTTGTGTTTGTAATAGTAAGACTGTTACCAGATGCATTAAATGTTGTGTTTGTTGAATTCAAATTGATAAGGTCACCAGCAGCTGCACCAGAACCACTATTCGTAAGAACCGATACTACGAAATCTGTATTTGATTTTGCACTAAAGGTTTCATTTGAATCAGCGGTTACGATTAACTGTCCACTGTTTGTAGAGTTAACCACAAACTGTCTACGGAAAGTTACTGAGGTAACAGAAGTATTACTGTTACTATCAGTCTTCAGTGTCTTAATATTATTCTTTCTTAACTTTCTAAGAAGAAGGTTTTTGTTTTGGTCTTGAAGATTTACACGTTTTCTAGTTGCAGGCACAGTTGTTGTTGCAACGCCAGGCGCAACAGAAACCGCAAGAGTATCATCATCAGTAATAGATGCGACAATTCTATCACCAACACCAGAGATGTTAATAACATCACCAACACGAAGTTCAGTAACAAACTTAGTTCCGAAACCAGATACACCTGTACCAGAACCAGCAGTTGATACTGTTCCACTTAATGAAAATGATGTTCCAAGAACAGTGTCAGCAGAAAAGTCTTGTCCACTATCTGGGTCATCCATGAATACTTGTTTTACTTTATCAAAAGTATTAACAACAATAGCAGAGACTGTCAAGTCTGCATTTGAACTATTCTCAAGAATTTCATCAGTTTCAGAAGATGATGTTGTAGAAATTTTTTCACCTGTGTTAAAAGAACCAACTACATTAATTAGTTCAATAACGGTATTGTTTGCACTGTGAATAAATCCACTTGCACCAGATGTTGCACCAGTTACTTTTGCACCTACTGTTGTTCCAGCAGATGGAATACCAGACATCGTAATTTTAGTAATCATACGAATGTCAAAGAGATATAAATTAAACTGAGATGTTAAACCAGTACCAGAACCACTAGAAACTAATGCGTCACTAGTTGCATCTGTACCAGAACGATGTTCAAATGCTCTTGCTCTTGCAACACCGATTTCCAAACCAGCAGCCTGTCCTCTTGTTGCAGTTGCAGTATCTCTTAATGAAATCTTTTTATATGGGTCAGTTACCTCACCAGTAATAAATGGTGAAAGGTCTGGTGTACCATAAACCTTAGTAACCTTTGTAAAGTTACCAACTTCAGCAGGAGTAATTGAACCTTTAAATTCTTCAGAAGTTCTTGGTTTAGTGATATCAATAAATGTAGGAGATGCAGTTTCAATTTCATATCCACGAACATATGCTTTTCCAGGCGATATCTGAACAGACATTAATCCTTCAGATGTAGGTACACCTTGGTCTGTATTTACACCAGCAGCATACACACCCTCGTTCAATCCGTCATCAAGTGACTCACGAATATCCACACCAAATGGACGTACAGAGTAATCACCAGATTCATCGAATGTTCTTCTTGCAAGTGTATCACCAACTACAGAGTATTCTGTATTTCTGGTAACTTCTTCAATAACACCATTCTTTACACGAAGGACTTCAATAAAATCTTCATCTTCAGCAGAACCAATTGGAAGTTTTGAAAGTGTAAGAGTTACCTTTAATCTGTGAGCACCCTTTGCATTTACGTTTGAAGAACCCTGTGCATTATCTAAAAGTGATGTATCTACTTCTGGAGTTTGTAGGGTTTCTGAAATGGTAAGACCAATTCTGTATGATGGAGTGTTTGTATATTTGTCAAGAACAATTCTTTGTGATGCAACACGAATAAACTGACCACGAACAAAGTACACACCTTCTTCTATATTCGCAGAAGAACCTGTTGCAGTTGCAGAAGTTGCTTGAAGTGTTGCAGAAGATGAACCAGCAACGATACCACCAACAACACCATTTGACTGAATGTTTTCATTATTAGAAAATGTTGTAGAAACATTATCAGTTCCAGATGCAGTATACTTTACATAAAGTGTAAGAGGGTCAGTAGTTGTTGCAAGTTCATAACCTACAACTGTTGCTTTAACACCAGATGTTGCACCAGTGATTGTTGTTCCCACATAGTTTGCGGCATAACCAGATACAGGATTTGAATTAAATGTTGACTGAAGTTTTACTGCATAGTATTCATTAGTAAAACCAGATTGGCCTGGTATTACCATTGCACCTTCTTTGAACATATGCGTACCAAACTTTTCAATTTGGTTTTGCAGTATGGACTGAAGTTGAGTTAACTCTCTTGCTTGAACGGCAAAGCCTGGACGAAAGAGAACACGATGAAAGTCGTCTGTGCTGTCAAAGTCATCGTAATACGGTGACACATTCAAATCAGTTTTTTGCATATCTTAATATTCCACTACTACTTTAATGTCTTCTGTTTGGTCTGATGCTCTTGATATTGCTCTTCTGTTTTCTACATAGATTACTTCACCACTATCTCTATCAAGTTCTGGTGATGCGTAACCACCAACGAACACAACACCACTTACTGTTGCAGAAATACTAGTATCTACACTATAACTTGCACTTGATGAACCACCAGTAACCGCAGCATTCGTAGAGAATGGAGTAAGGTTTTTATTTGTATCAAGTCCATAAGATGCATACTTTTCTTGAGCATAGTACAGAATTTTATTAGTTGAATCGAATTCAATTACTCGACCTTGGGCACCAGTTGTTGCTTGTGTAATAAGTTCATCTGCTTGATAAACTGTTCCGATTGTACCACTGAGAACCAATGCGTTTGTTGTTCTTGCAGTTGCAGCAGATGCCGCAGAACCACCAGAGTTTGGATTTTTCAAAATACCAACTCTTCTAAAATCGTTTACTTGTGTTGCGTCTGCATCTGAAGGTTCAAACTTTCCTTGAACCATTACATAGTGACCACCAAGTTCTGAAACGTCATCTGTACCGTGACCACCTGTTGGTTCAATGATTGGAGTGATTGCACCAGCAGTTGCGTTATTCCACGATGTTAATGTTGCACCAGCAATTGCAGTAGTCGCTGCAGTATCTGTGAAAATGTTTGTTCCAGCAAGGTCAACGACTGCGAAAGAATATGCTACACCAGCATTCTGCATACTTGTCTTAGTTGCACCATCACCGAACTCTTGAATTGCACCACCAGATACAACCAACTTAATGATTGCAGTAGTTGTACCATCACCACGAACCTTAGTATAGAATGTACCGTTTGGATATGATGACCCACTACTTGTTACCATAACAACATTGATTGGACGGTTAGCAGCAGAGTTTGCAGTAATCGTCACAGGCATAAAGTCTGTTGTTAAGAAGTTCTGAACTTCTGAAGTTGTCAGTGAGTACATAAACTTTAAATAATAATTTGCATCATGCCAGAATGGCCCAGTCTGTTCTGAAGTTGGTTCAGAACCAGAGATGTTTGATGCACCAGTTTGAACAGGGTCACCGTTATATAATACTTTGTATATACGGTTTGCTGTAGTCATGAAGTAATACGTTGAGTTATAAACTGAATTTGCACCACTTGATGTTGTTGTTTTTGTTGGGTAGTTTCCTGTAGTTGTACCACCAGAGACATCGTGTCTATACATATCGAATGCAGAAGTCGTTGCATAATTCCTACGAGGAATTGCAAAAGTTGTATTAGTACTACCAACCAATTTTGCAGCAAGCATATCATCCCAATAATATGATTCTGGTGCAACACTATCTACAGGAGCAGGAGGAAGACTATCTGAAGTCGCACCCTCTGATGTCCAAGGTTGTGATTTACCTACGAACATATAATATTTGTCAGTACCAAATGAGTCCTTAAAAGACTTTGCACTTGACTGTCTGAACTTTTCTGTAATAATCGCTGCCATTGTTTTTTCCTATAATCTTATTTATTCATACCGTTAAAGTGGTTTGAAACTATCTTACGCTGATATTTCCATAACTGTAATAGTTGAAGTTTGTCTTTGTGCCCAGTCATTATTGTTTGCATCATTACCAGTTCTGTTAATGTAAGAAACATTGTTTGATTGTATTTTTCCTTGGATTTGATAAGTGATTTGACTAGTGGTTGAAGGACTATCTAAAAACTGTCCTAGGAATTTAGGCCCAGAGTGGTTTGCATCAGTTTCTGCATAACGGTGAGCAGCAGTTGTTTGCGTCCTATTGCCAGCCGCAGCAGCAACACCAACCGCTGTACTATCTCGCATTATTCGACATTGCGCCGTAAGACTATAAACTGTCATTGACAAATCAAACATTATAAAAATTTTACTGGATGTAGATGAAGGTGTTATATTCACTGACAAACCAGAAACATTTGTGAAAGTTTGACTTTGAAGAGTGCCTGTATCAGTTTTAGTTGTACTTTTAACTTGTAATATAGAACCAGTAGGCATCTGTGCTGTTGGTAAGTTACCAGCAGTTAATTTTGATGCAGAGATACCAGAAGCAACCTCTGTATTACCAACAGCACCAGCTGCAATTAGTGCCTGTGTAATTGCATCATCAGCAACCTTTGCAGTTGTTACGGCATCAGTTCCTAACGCAGTTGTATCAACAGCACCACTTCCAAGTTTCGCACTAGTTACAGCATCATCTGCAATATCGGCAGTTGATACTCCACCATCTCCAAGACCACTAGCTGTAATTCTATCAATTGCCATTGTTATCTATCCCTTAGTGTAGTTGTACCCAAGCACCACCAGCGTATGCTTCAATTTTACTTGTAGTACTATTGTATACTACCATTCCGTTTGTAGCAGTCAACGCATTACGTTGAGTTGTTGTAAGAACGCTTAATTCCAATGCACCAGCAGTACCAGTAACTTCAATAGATGTTCCTATAACTGCTGTACCTGTAATTGCAGCAGGAGTGTTAGCACCAATCACTGCACCATCTGCTAAATCAGCAGTTGAAACTCCACCATCTCCAAGTCCAGTTGCTGTAATTTTATCAATTGCCATAGTTATCTATCCTTAATGTAAGTCTGTCCAAGCAGTACCATTGTACACTTGTGCTTTATTTGTTGCAGTCAAGTAAATCATCATACCAGCGGCAGGAGTAGATATTGCACTATCTCTTGCAGTTGTTGTTGCATGAACTGCTAATTGAACATGATTAGATGCAGTGAATGATGCACCAGCAATTGCACCAGTACCAGTAATAGTGGGTGATGTTAAAGTCTTATTAGTAAGTGTATCAGCAGATACCAAACTTACCAATGTAGAACTTGCACCAGCAGGAAGTAACATTGTGTTTGTTACAGCAGCACTATGTGGTTGTGCCATAATCTTTTGACCATGAGAGTTTTGTTCACAGTTCAGAGTGATTGCACCAGAGTTTGAACCACCACCTTGAATTTCT
>VMHT01032380.1_pt1 | contig 15136 bp, 18 predicted proteins | sample 4693611 | NCBI WGS metagenome assembly VMHT01 (sample SAMN12280063, study PRJNA550983) | marine metagenome | isolation source: seawater sampled from same location over 5 years 0.02-0.2 micron viral filtrate | place: USA: collected off the coast of southern California halfway between the port... ... | reverse complement strand
CAGGTACAGCAATCCACAAAAATATCCATAAAATTAGAGGCGTAATAGATGTTTTAGCTGGTTCATTGTTTATCAAACCGGGGACAGTTAGTAAAAGAAGAATTATAAACCCGAATACTTTACCTGGTAAAGACTGCTTAGTTGAAAACAAAGTTTCTTGTGAAGTTAATATTGACTCTTTCCATGAGATTTTTAGAAAAACAAATGTTACAACGACTACTAAGACAGCTGCGTTTAAGACCATATCGAATGGAATTGGTAAATCACCAACATTAATTATTCCATGACTAAGCTGTGGAGAAATTTTCACTAACAGTAATGCTCCTTAGTAACTTCTTGTTGTTAAAAACTAATATATAATTAAAATTACATTATGTGTGTTGTTTGCAATATTATTGATAAAGATTACATAGACACTGCTCTTGCGGTTAAAGATACTATTACAGATGAGGTAATGACGATACCATTAAGATCACCAGTAGAAGCTCTCCACACCTTTGAAGGCATTCAGTCTATGCTTCTTAACGCTAACTTAATAGCATTAATCTTTTAATCTACTTGCAATTTGCACACTGATCTGTGCAGACACCAAACATTTCAACTCTGTGATCTTGGATTGCAAAATTAAACTGTTTTTCAATTTTTTTAATTTCTTTATCTAGTAGATTTTCAAATTCATTGCTCATTTCAACATCTATAATCTCACCACAATCACTACAAAATAAGTGGTGATGATGTGAGTGGTCTTCAAGTAAAAGCTCAACAACAGTTGAATTATCAGGAGTAGTAAACTCATGTAAAATTTTTATTTTCTTTAAATCATTTAAAACCCTATATAAGGTAGATTTAGCCACATTACCTGAAAGCTTTGATTGAAGCTCATCAATTGTGAGAGGATTCTTACTATCAAGTAAAGCTTCTAAAACTAAAATCCTAGGGTTTGTTATCGAAACTTTATGATCTGATAATATCTGCTTTGAAATTTCTGACATGAAATAATTATAATAAAACACTTAAAAAAAATGAGATAAATTCTCATTTAATACTTGACAATAAAATAAATGAGACTTAATCTCATTTATTGATAAACATTAAGGAGAATATTGAATAATAAACCAAGATTTAAATTCGCTATTTTAACGCTCTCATTAGTTTTAGTAGCATGTTCTGGAGGCAGCGCAGAAGCTGGTTGTCCAGAAATAGAAAATAGAGAAATTAATGTTGTTGCTACTACCCCAATGATTGGTGAGTTTGTAAGCCAAGTTGGTGGAGATAATATTAATCTTACAGTGTTAATGCCTTCTGAAGCAGATCCCCATACTTATGATCCAGCTCCACAAGACGCAGGGACGATAGCAGACGCAGATTTAGTTTTTTATACCGGTTTGAAATATGAGCCTGCAGCATTAATAAAGCTTCTTGAAAACTCAGCATGTAGTACAGAGGTTTTAGCAGAAGTCGGTGAAAGTGTATTCCCTATTGAGTTTAAAGAATTAGGCCATGATGACCACGATGAAGAAGGCCATGACGACCACGATGAAGAAGGCCATGACGACCACGATGAAGAAGGCCATGATGACCACGAGGGACATGGCCACGGAGCTTATGACCCTCACTTTTGGTTTGATCCAAATAGAGTTGCCTATGCAGCTGAATATATTGAGAGCAAATTAGTTCAGTTTGATCCAAGTAATTCTTCTGTGTACGAGGCAGCTGGAAAAGCTTACGTTACCGAGCTAAAAGGTTTAGTTGGTCAAGTATCTGAATTAATTTCCACAATACCTTCTCAAAATAGGAAACTGATAACTACACATGAGTCCCTAGGCTATTTTGAAGCAAAATTTGGACTTGAAGTATTATCAACAATAATTCCAAGCCTTGATTCAGCCAATGAAATATCCCCATTACAACTTGTCGGTGTCATTGATGTAATTGAAGACAACAATGTAAAAGTTATCTTTATTGAAGCAGAGGCACCTTCTGTGTATGCGGAAACAATTGTTGCAGAAACTGGAATAAAAGCAGTAAAAGGTTTATGGGTTGAAACCTTAAAAGAAGGACAATCCTATCCCGAGTTTTTATTCGATGCTGTTGAATTAATTGTGGAGAACCTAAGAAATACTGATTAGGTTAATTATAGATAATCTTCGTTAACTTTAAGAGAGGTATCTAAATGGATACTAAAGAAGTAAATAGCTTGGATATCCCTCTGATAATTTCAGATGGGTGTTGCGTGCATTTTGGAAGCTCCCCAGCTTTAGAAAGTGTTAACTTTTCGATAAACAGGGGTAAGAAAGTAGCAGTTGTTGGACCAAACGGAGGGGGCAAATCTACATTATTTAATGCACTTGCTGGATTAACTCCTCTTACTGAAGGCTCTTTGACCATAGAAGGTAAGAGTCCCGAGGAAGCAAAAGGTAAGATTAGCTATGTTCCACAAAGAGATTTAATTAATTGGAATTTTCCATTATCAGTAAAGCAGGTCGTTGAAATGGGCATAACCACTAAAAAAATTTCTAATTTATTTAACAGAAAGAAAGTCAACGAAAAAATAAAAAAAGCATTACAAGATGTGGGCTTAGAAGAAAAAATTAATAACAATATAAAAAGCTTATCTGGAGGACAGCTTCAAAGAGTTTTAATCGCTAGAGCTCTCGCGCAAGATTCTGAAATTTTATTACTAGATGAAGCTTTTAGTGCTGTTGATATTGGCGCCCAGGAAGACATAATGCAATTGATAAATAGTATTAACTTAGACGGTAAAACTATATTGATTGCTACACATGATGTGAATAATCTTGAAGAAAAATTTGATGAGGTTCTGTGTTTAAATAAACATTGTTGTGCATATGGAGATCCCTCAGAAGTCTTAACGCCTGAAGTTATTGAAGAGATGTATGGCTCACATACCGAACTTTTTATGAGTAAATCTCATTTTAAAACAGAGGAAAACAACAGTAATGATTGAGCTAATTCTAGATCCTTTCAAATATGATTTTATGATTAGGTCATTAATTACAGCATTTGCTTCAGGAGCTATGCTTTCAATTCTAGGACCGTTTGCAATCAACAGAAACATGGGTTTTATGGCTGATGCAATGGCGCATGCAACGCTTCCCATAATCGCTGTAGGAGTATTTTTGGGATTTAGCATATCTGAGTTAGGAGTACCCGCCGCAATTTTAATTGCAATCTTTCTTGGCCTAATTATAAAGAATACAAACGTTGGGGAAGATACAGCAATTGGAATAATTTTCTCCTCTTTTTTTGCATTAGGCTTTGTACTGATCTCGTTACTAAATGTGACAGTAAACCTGGAAGACTTGTTGTTCGGCCAAATACTTGCTGTAAGTACATCTGACGTTTATATTGTCATCAGCCTGTTATTAATAGTGTTTACAGTAGTGATTGTTTATTTCAAGCAATTGTTGTTTTATTCTTTTGATCCTATTGGTGCTGAAGTAAAAGGACTTAATACGACATTTTTAAACTATTTGTTTTTAATTCTATTATCAATTTCTATTGTTGGTTCGCTGCAGACAGTTGGAATTATTTTGGTACTTAGCATGCTTATTATTCCAGCAGCTTCTGCAAAGCTGGTGACCGATACATTCGTTACTTCTATAAAAGTAAGTGTACTTTTTGGTATCATTTCTTCCATTTCAGGGCTTTACCTTTCATACTTTCTTAACCTTCCGTCAGGACCGTCAATGTCATTAGTTGCTACAGGAATATTTGTACTAAGTTTTCTATTTAATAAAACATCTAAAAAAGGCTCTCTAGCTACGGTTACGATTTCTTAAGTAATTAATATAAAAAGTATGTTTTACGATGAAGGGTCTGATTTAGAAGTTTACATAGGGTTGATACTTGGTTTTGGCGCAATAATATACTGGCTATATGACAAATGGTACTTGAAATACAAACACAATGAATATGATTGGAAGAATGTCTTAGAGGAAGAATAGTTTGAAAATAAATAGAGAATTCATAGATTATCAATCTCTTTTTTAAAGTTATTTTGGGTTTGGCCCGGAGTTTTAATTTCAGTGACAATTTCAAATAAAAAAACCGGGCGGTGCCCGGTTCAACTAAATAACGTAAACTGAGCACCTACATACGTAGAGACCACCAGTTCCAGTTATTTACTTTGTACATAAGACAATATAAACAAATTGGAATCAGAAAGTAAAGTGAGATATGTAAAAATTTTGTTAACTGATATTTATCAAGTAGTAGTATTTTTTAGTGCATCCTAATATTGAATTCATGAACGTAATAATTAGTGCTAACAATTTAACAAAAACATATGGAGAAAAAGAAACAAGCGTTACCGCTCTTGACAACATCAATATAAATTTTAACGAAATGCAATTTACAGCAATAATGGGTCCTTCTGGATCTGGAAAATCAACATTACTGCATTGCTTGGCTGGTTTAGACAGACCTTCATCTGGTCAAATTTATCTAAAAGATAGTGACATATCAAAATTAAATGATAAGCAGTTAACAAAAATTAGAAGAGATAGTTTTGGGTTTGTATTTCAAGCTTTCAACCTTATCCCAACTCTCACAGCGGAGGAAAACATTACACTGCCTGCGTCCATTGCTGGAAAAAAACCAGACATGAATTGGGTAAAAAAGGTTGTTGATACTGTTGACATTAGTGATAGATTGACACACAGACCAAATGAACTATCCGGTGGACAACAACAAAGAGTTGCCGCAGCAAGAGCTATGGCTACAAAGCCAGAAGTTATATTTGCTGATGAACCTTCTGGAAATCTTGACTCGAAGTCCAGTAAAGAACTTCTAGTATTTATGAAGTCAGTTGTTGAGGAGCTCAATCAGACAATAATTATGGTAACCCACGATCCATATGCTGCTTCATTTGCGAATAGGGTTGTAATGTTAAAAGATGGCAAGATAGCTAGCGATTTAGAAGAGCCAACTCAAGAAGAGATTATTTCAGAGGTCACTGCTCTAAGTGACATCTAATGTTTGGATTTACTAAACGCCCCTTATTTCTTATAGCCTGGAAGAACCTCAGGACTTATCCAGTTAGAATTTTTCTAACAACATCATCAATTATTCTTGGTGTAGCCGTAATTATTGCTTCAAATATATTTTCTGAAAGTAACAAATCAGCATTTGATAATCTGTTTACTGGAATATATGAAGGTGTTGATCTAGTAGTTCAACCTATACAAGAAGATTTTGCTCAAGGGTTCAGTGGTGACGGCGGTCAAGGACCTATTTCTTTTGAAGTAAAAAAAATACCAGATGAAAAAATTCAAGAAATACAGAATCTACCTAGTGTTAAGGCTGCCTGGGGTGAGGTTTTAGGCTACGCGCAGTACATTAAATTTGGTCCTAGAAAAGACTGCCACTCCTTAGTCAAAGAATGTCCAAGAGAAACAATATTAGTTCAGAATGGATTTGCACCTACATTTGGAGCTGCTTGGGACAACAATCCTTACGCTGCCCAGTGGTCACTAGTTGAAGGTAAACCTCCTACCAATATAAGAGAAGTTGTTATGGATGTTCTTACTGCTGAAAATCATGGTTTTGTAGTTGGCGATCAAGTCACAGTATTAGCTGGGGCAACACCCGCAACATTTACAATTACAGGTATAGCAGAATTCGCAAATGTTGGATCTCCAGGGGGTGCAACATTTGCATTGTTTGACTTCACAACTGCCCAAAAGTTATTAGATTCAATAGGCAGGGTTGACTTAATTAATGTTGTTGTGGAAAACAATTACGATGTTAATGAAGTTAAAAATCAAATAGCAAATCTAGATAGTGAAAATTTAAATGTAATAAATGCCCAAGAAGCAGCTGCAGAACAAGCTGACTCAATCAAACAAGGTCTAGACTTTTTCAACACAATTCTAAATGTCTTTGCAGGAATAGCTATATTTGTTGGGGCTTTCATTATTCAAAATACATTTAGAATTCTTCTTCTTCAACGAACAAAAGAACTCTCTTTATTAAGAGCACTAGGTACATCTAAGAGACAAATATATAGGCTGGTTATCTCAGAATCTTTATTTATGTCAGTTGTTGGATCTGGTTTAGGAATTGGTTTAGGAATTGGGCTTGCAGTTGCAGTTAAAGAGGGCTTGCAGTATTTTGAGTTTGGACTCCCAGAAGGCCCGTTAGTTTTAACAACTGAAGCCGCACTTATTGGTTTAGCAATAGGTATTACAGTTACAATTCTTTCCTCACTACTTCCTGCTAGAAAAGCTTCTCAAGTAAGTCCAATGGAGGCAATAAGAGATAGTGTTTCAACTCCTAAAGCAAAATCACTGCTTTTAAGATTAATGTTTGGAACCCTTATCTCAACTGTTGGTTTCGGTATGTTATTCGGTGTTTTATTTGACTTTTTAGACCTTCCTACTCTTTCCTCTCTTCAGCAAGTAGGATTTGGTGCAGGTATTATTTTTATTGGGATTTCAGTCATAACTCCTTCAATTACAAAACCTTTTGTGTTTGTATTTGAAAAAATTTATAACCTAATATTTGGAATTTTAGGAAAACTAGCAACGGAAAACTCCAAGAGGACACCAAGAAGAACAGCTTCTACAGCTTCGGCTCTAATGATTGGCCTAACATTGATATCACTAGCTAATGTAATTACAACTTCTTTTAAAGCACAGGCTGAGACCCTGATTAGCGAAGTTATTCTAGCTGACTATCAAGTAAGTGCTGCAAATGTTTTTGCATCGCCAGGAATTCCAACCGGACTTTCAGAAGAGTTATTAGAACTTGATGAAGTGACCAAATTATCCCGTACCCGAGCCACCGTTGTTGGCTACAACCAAAGGCCCTTAATTTTAGGGGCTGTAGATGCTACAGTATTTGACCTTGTGAAAACGGATGATATTGAGGGAAGCAGGGAAGGATTTTTAATAGAAGATACCATTGGAATTCTAAAACAAACTGCTGAAAGGGAGGGTTTGTCAGTAGGAGATGAGGTATTACTCACTATTCCTGAAGCTGGAGAGAAGGCCTTTACTGTCTCATATATTTTCGATTGGACAACTCAACCTCCTGCAGAGTTTTTTGTTTTACTTGAAAACAATTCATTCTTTAGTGACGAGTCACTTGATACGGAATTATATTTCAACGTAAGGGAGAAAACACCAGAACTAGAAGAAAAAATTAATACTATTGTTGATGGCTATCCCGGGGTTGAAATAAGAGATGAGGATGGTTTAGTTGAGGAAGCTAATAATCAAATCCAGTTATTACTAAATGTAATTTATGGGTTCCTTTCTATTTCAATATTTGTAGCATTATTTGGTATTACCAACACTCTTTCTTTATCAGTTTATGAGAGGACTAGAGAAATTGGGCTCATGAGAGCAATCGGTACATACAGAAAACAAATTAGAAGAATGATCTTTATTGAATCTTCTATTATTGCTATTTTTGGCGCAGCGCTTGGTACCGGTCTTGGAATTTTCTTTGCATGGAGTTTGATTCAAACTTTAGCTGACGAGGGTTTTACAGTTTTTGCTGTATCACTTGAGCAGACACTTCTTTGGATTGGTATCTCAATCATTGCAGGTGTCGTTGCGGCAATCTTGCCAGCAATTAGAGCATCAAGACAAAATATCCTAGAAGCAATCTCTTACGAGTAAATATTTTTAAGACGTAAGATATCTTTATGGCGCAAGAAGATATTGTAAAACTGTTATCAGAAATGGTAAAAATTCAATCTATAAGTTCTGATAAAAAGCACAGAGATGATGTTGATACATCTGCACAGTTTGTAGAAAATTTATTTTCTGGTCTGGGATTAAAAACACAAGTAATAAAGGTTGCTGGAGGAATGCCAGCGGTTGTTGCACACACTGAATTAGATCCATCTAAGAAAACCGTTTTGCTTTACGCCCATCATGATGTTCAACCTGTTGGGGATTTAGATTTATGGAACACTGAACCTTTTGATCCAATAGTGAAAGATGGAAGACTATATGGAAGAGGCTCTGGCGACAACAAATCTGGTGTAGTTGTACATTACAACGTAGTAAAAGAACTTCTCAACGACCTACCTGTAAACATCAAGATATTTGTAGAGGGTGAAGAAGAAATTGGTTCTCCTACTATGTCAGATTTTATTGAGCAGAATAGAGACGCCTTACAGGCTGACGTTATTGTTATTGCAGATTCTGGAAATGTAAAAATTGGGGTTCCAACAGTTACTACAACACTAAGAGGATTAGTTGATGGCATTATTGAAGTAGATCAACCCATGAGACCAATACATTCTGGAGTTGGCGGAGGAGTTGTTCCCGATGCATTTATGGTTTTAAGTAGAATTATTGCTTCTTTTCACAACGAAGAGGGAGAACTCATGATAGAAGGTTTAACATCCACAGATATGGAAGTAACAGAACTTGAGGAATCTTTTCTTAAAAAAATGCTTGGGTCAGATGACATAAACCTTTTTGATACTAAGAGTATCTCCAAAAGACTTTGGCTAGAGCCGGCGTTAGACGTATTAGCCATTGATGCACCAGCAGTTAAAGACGCAGTGAATTTAGTTATTCCTAAAGCGAGTGCAAAAATTAGTTTGAGACTTCCCCCAACAGAAGATCCGGAGCATGCAATGAAAATGCTTGAGGAACATGTGATGAAGAATATTCCTTGGAATGCGTCTGTTAAATTTATTCCAAATTCAAAAGGTTCTGGGGTAGTTGCAGATCCTAATAAACCATTTACAACAGAGCTAGTTAACAGTTTTAACTCGATCTGGAACAATGAGACTGCTTACATCGGTGTTGGCGGATCAATACCTTTTGCTAACGATTTTGTCAGAGAGTTTCCCAATGCAGAATTAGTATTAGTCGGTGCTGCTGATGAAGAACTAGGAAATGCCCACGCACCAAATGAAAGTGTCCAAATTGATCACATTGAAATGCTTATAGAAAGTCTTGTAAAAACTTTAAAAAATATTTCTTAAATTATATGGAAATAGGAATAGATTCATTCGCAAAAAAAACTCAAACTAATGAAGGTGGAACAGTTGAGGATGATGCAAAAGCAATGTCTGAACTTATTGAGAGAATAGTCCATGCAGACAAAGTAGGTTTAGATGTTTTTGGCCTTGGAGAACATCACAGAGAAGAGTTTTTAGACTCAGCAGCACATAATATACTTTCAGCTGCAGCAGCAAAGACAGAAAATATTAGGTTAACAAGTGCAGTTGCTGTAATAAGCGCAATGGATCCAGTTAGATTATTTCAAAATTATGCAACATTAGATTTAATTTCAAACGGAAGAGCGGAGATAGTAGCTGGAAGGGGTTCTTTCACCGAAGCTTTTCCTCTTTTTGGTTTGGATTTTAATGATTATGACGACCTCTATGCTGAAAAGCTTGACCTTCTATTAAGAATAAGGGACGAGAAAGAAGTCACGTGGTCTGGAAAATTTAGACCACCTTTGGAAAACCAGACAGTTTACCCAAGACCACTGCAAGAAAGGCTGCCTGTGTGGATTGGAGTTGGTGGAACGCCAGCTTCTTTCGTAAGAGCAGGAACTCTCGGCCTTCCATTAATGGTTGCCGTTATAGGTGGAGAAACTCACAGATTCAGACCTTTAATAGATATATATTATGAAGCTGCAGAAAAAGCAGGCCACGACAAAGGCTCACTTAAAGTTGGCCTTCATTCACTAGGATTTGTAGCAAACTCAAAAGAGGAGGCCATTGAGAGATATTATCCAGGATATAGAATTTGGTTCAATCAAATTGGAAAAGAGCGGGGCTGGCCACCAGTTACTATGGAGAGATTTCAACAACAAATTGGAGACTTGGGAGCTTATGTAATAGGTAGCCCAGAGGAAGTTGCTGAAAAATTGCTAAGACATAGTGAAGCTTTAGGAGGAATTTCACGCTTTACTTTTCAAATAGATAATGCTGGTTTAACTCACGAAGACTTACTTGAATCGTATTCATTAATTGGTGAAAAAGTTAAGCCTTTAGTTTTAAAGAATCTATAAAAAATCCTCATATATATTTGTTTACATAAATTTAACAATAACTTAAGCGGGCAGTGCATAATTTTTGTAAAATTATCATGTAATTTAAGGTAGTTAGATTACATCAACAATTTAATAAGAGGGAACTTATGGAAGGTAGGTTAACTAATGAAAAAATTCTTTATACAAGATGATGTATCAACTGCAAAAACATCCTCGGTTATATTCTTAATATCTGGAGTTATAGCATTTATACAGCCAGATATATTAGTAATCAAAACATTAGCAAGTTTCTTTGGAGCTGTGGCGATAGCACAGATTGTACTGCTTGGCCCACAAATCATGGAAGACAGTATTCCTGAATCTTGGAGAACTGCAAACGCTATGATTGCTGCTGTTATTTTGCTAGATAATTTAATCGATACTGGTTATGTCGCAAGAGAATTAGAAAACCCAATTGCACGAGAACCAATATTTATATTTCTTAATTTTGCCTTTCTTGGGTATGCTTTTACGACTGAAGGTAATATGTCTAATGTATTCAGGTATATGATTATGTTTGGTGCCTCATCTTTTATTCTTGTTTTAGGTACAGAGTTCTTCTTTGGAGTCGAGATACCAGAGTCTCTTGACATAATATTTTTGCCAGTGTTCTTTACGTGGCTTGTAGGAATTACAGCAGGAACTTACACAGCTTTTAGTAATAAATAAAAAAAATAAAGAAAGGAAGTGAAATGAAAGCATTTTTTACCCAACCGATAGGGCAACTAGCAAGACAAAACTGTATTGGTTTTATTGGTTGTAATTTATATTTAGTTGGTAATGGTTTCGGACTATATGAGGGGCCAGAGGGGATTAATAGAATATTCAATTTTGCCTGGGCATTTACACTATTAGGAATAATTTTGGGAGGTTATTATTTAATAGAAGATCAAGTGCCAGAATACTGGAGAATGGCAACAGGCATATTAGGTGGAGTGATAATTCTTGGCACACTGATTGAAATATCATTCCCAGAATTTAGAGAAAATGGTTTTGCTGGGATGTATTTTTTATGGGCATTTAACTCATTAACATTTTCTTTAACAATAAGAGGTACAGGAGTCTTCAGACCGGTCTATGAATACCTAAGCATTTTTGCTTTTACATTCATATTGATAGGTTCAGGAGCACAGCTCTTTTTTGACTACACACCACCAGAGTCAATTCAACCATTATTTGGAATTGGCTGGATTGCGATGATTATTGGATTAGGTGTTGGTAGTTATGTTGCATGGGGCGACAAGCTTACAGCCAGCACAGATTAATAAATTAAGATAGGAGATAAAATGAAACAGTTCTTTTTACAAGATGTAAAAGAGCAATCACAACAATCAGCATATTTATTTATAGTAATAAATATTGTTTGGTTTGCTGGGGGGATTGCTGAACTGGATTACGGCAATTTTGATAACGTACTACAGTTATTTTGGTCTTTTTCAATTGTTGGAATACTTTTAGGTTTAAAAGATTTGCACGGAGATGCACTTCCTGAAGACTGGAGACAAGGATACACAATGATGGCTGCAGCAGTACTTGTTGCATCTCTCTTAGGTATTAATGAAGACTTAAACACTGCTGGAATTTGGACAATTTTTGGATTTGGAATCCTGGGTCTAGGTATAACTTCAGAAGGGGTAATTGGCAATATATGGAGATATGCTGCAGTTATTGCTGGTTTATTTGGAATTATTGCAAGTGGTAGTGAATTTGTTACTGGGACAAGCATAATTGCAGACGACAGCCCTTTACAGTTTGTTGCTTTCGTAACATTTATTGCTGGTGTCGGTGTAGGACCGTTACTTGCATGGAATAAAAAAGAATAAAAATAATTTTAAAGAAGGGAAAATTATGTATGTAAGACTAGGGTTAGCAACCCCAAAAGAAGGAATGGAAGAAGATGCCCTCAATTATTTTAGGGACGTGTCAATTCCCGTATATGACCAGGTAAGTGGTCTGCTCGGTGCTGCAGCATGTATTAATAATGCTGGGCAACTTATGGCATGGACTACTTGGGCTAATAACGAAGCAAAAGAAGCTGCAATGGCAGAGTTTCAGCAAAATCTTTCGGGTTTAGCTGATTTTATAACTGAACCACCAACAATTCTAGAAGGGCCAATGGTTGCCGGACAACAGTACATCATGGTTTCAAAAGATGGAGAAGATTCCTTTTTTGCAAGGTTTGTCTTAGGTGGAGGCACTCAAGATGGTAAAACATATGATGATGTAGCGGAATTTATGTCTAATACTGTATACCCAGCTTATGAAGATGTGGAAGGAATTTTTGCCACTGCTGCATGTAAGGTAGGAGATGATAGTGGCTTTAGTTTCAATTTTTGGACTAGTCACGATGCAGCACATGCTGCGTCAGATGTAATTTCATCAATTGTATCAGATGCAGTAGCAAATTTGATAAGAGAAGCTCCTCAGGAGCTAACAGGAGAATGTACAGTTTGGAAAAACTATGTAGATTTTCCTGTAGGAAAAATGTAGAAAGGAAATTACTTATGTTGAGTAAAAAAGAAGCCCAACTTGGTGTAACAATGGCAAGAATTGCTGCTATTGGAACAGTAATTATATTTGGTATACAGGCTTTGTTAATTGGTCCAGATCAAGTGGGATATAGTTCACAATATGGAGCAGTCGTTGATGTTATATCGTTCGTACAAATATTTGGATTTTTGTTCACTATTCAACTGACTAGACAGTTATTTGGTGAAAACAATCCTTATTTTAGAATTGTAGGTCGAATCTTATTTGCTGCAGCTGTCATACAGCTAACAGGCACATTGTCAGCGACCGCAAACAACAATGCAGTCTTTGATACAGTTCTTTCAACAGACCAAGCAGGAGCAGTTTCTAATATTGGACAAACTGTGACCTTTATACTTTATGGTATTTGGGCACTGTGTCTCATTAGTGCTGATGTTAAAAAACTAGTTCCTTCATGGGCAAGAATGTCTGGTCAGGGAGCAGCATACTTGGTGATTGCAGTACAACTTGGATCACTATTTGGCTTAGTGCCTGCTGCAGCTTTTATTCCTGTATTTATTATTGGTGGAGTGGTTTTGTTTCCAGTCTTTGTTTTTGGAATAAGTGTTGCATTTCAGTCATACTCACCAAGCGAATAACAAAATAGAAAGGAAAAAATGGAAACATTTAAAGATGAAATTAAAAACCTAAAAGCAATAACAAGAGTCATTGCTGTTTGTGTTTTAGCAAACTTTGTGATCTTGGCGCTTTTATTAGGACCAGATTCTGTTGGCTTTGACTCAACTTACGGACCAATTACGTCGATATTAAACTTTGTAATTGCATTCTTAACTACAGGAGTACTGCTAGGTATTTATATAGTTTTTGATGTTAAACAAACTTTTGATTTGTCACATATGCATAACATCTTGTTTGTTAGTATAACGGTTCAGATGTTGTTTTCTCTAGGAGCAGTATTCAATTACTACAGCGTTTTTGATACAGTCTTAGATGCTGATACTGTTGGTGCAATATCAGGCTCATTTACAAATACAATATTTTTCTTATATGGAATGTATGCGTATTTGCTAGTTAGGACTGACAAGCGAAGAGGAAATTTATTGAGTAATAGGACCCAAACGATTGGAACAATCTTTGCTGCAATAATAATTCCTGTTCAAGCACTAACTCTTTTTGGAATCATACCAGCAGCAGCTTTTGCGGGGCTATTTGTTCTTGGAGGGGTAATCTTATACCCACTATTTATTCTTGGTATTGGAGATGCCATTGGAAATCATACAGTACAAGATGTATAAGAATTTACGTTGCTAGGGAACTACAACATTTAAAAATTAAAAAAGGGGATTTATATAAATCCCCTTTTTTAATAAAAAAGATATATACCATAATTTTATGTTCAAGAAGACAGTAAGAATCCTTGCAGTTTTAATACTTATTTATTTATTAACGTCTGATAATTATCTAGCTAGAAGATTAACTCAGCTTCCTGAACTCCTTTTAAATTTTTTTTAACGTATCATTTCACTATGAAGATTAATGATTTCAAAGATGTGGAATATATAAATTTAATTACCTATAAAAAGGATGGGTCTTCAATCACAACTCCTGTTTGGGTTGCCCCTCATGATAATTCTTTAGTAGTCACCACTAGTCTTACTGCTGGAAAAGTTAAAAGAATAAGAAATAATGGAAAAGCCACAATTTACACAACAAATCAGAGCGGTTCACAAAAGCTTTCAGAAAGCTTAGATGTTAAAGGATCACTAATCACTGAACCCGAAGCAAAAGCTGAAGCAGTAAATATTATTAAAAAAAAATATGGTGTTATTTCAAAAATGTTCCTTAGGGGACCTGATGAAAATCGTGCAATTATTAAGCTTGATGATTTAGGAGGTGAGTAATGTTTTGTCCTGAATGTGGGTGTGAAGATGAAAAATAATTTATGAAAACCAAGTGTGTTTTCCAAATTGGTTTCTTGGCACAGCAGTGTTTGTATCAAGAAACCATTTGAAACCCTTAAGAACAGAACTTAAATACGATTTAAGTTTTGTGTCAATATATATCCTATAAGGTAAATAAGATAATATTTTAGGCCATTTACTCAACAGATATGGATATACAGTTATCGATAACTCAGAACCATCAGGATGCTCATTAATTCTCCACTCTACATATGACTTTGGCCCACCATCTTGGCCTATCCATAAATTATATCCCTCACCTTCAAACCACTCTGAAAACTCCCTTATATAAGTCATCCCATTTAGATAGACAAGCTTATCTTTATGTGTGCCACCTGACCACTGAAGGGATGTGTTTTCTTTGCAAAAAGGATGAGAATCGTTCAAATTGTTTTCTACAGATATTGCACTCCATAGTTCAGAAACATTTTGTGAAAAAACTTGACTGTGTTTTGAACTAAAAGAATTCATAAATTTAGAATAAAATATTTATTAAAATAACAAAAAAAATACGATAATTAATTTAAATTTCACAATCTTTAAACTTTGTGACAATATTTTCACAAATAATATCATTTTGTGAAAATATTAGTTAAATACCTGAAAACGTTTATGAAGATTTATATAATTTTAAGCGGGGATAATTATTCTTC
>VMHT01092558.1_pt1 | contig 15139 bp, 26 predicted proteins | sample 4693611 | NCBI WGS metagenome assembly VMHT01 (sample SAMN12280063, study PRJNA550983) | marine metagenome | isolation source: seawater sampled from same location over 5 years 0.02-0.2 micron viral filtrate | place: USA: collected off the coast of southern California halfway between the port... ... | reverse complement strand
CCAGTCATCAATCATATGAGATTTGATTTTAACTGCCTTTAATAGTTCTCCAGTACGAGGATGTGTCCAACCACGATCGGTCGGAATTGCATCTGAACACCATGAAGGGGGTCTAATAGCCATAATTATTTTTCCTTTGTAACTACACCAGCAACAGGATTTACAATTTTCTTGTCACCTTGTTTATTATCATTTGAACGCATCTTGGTAGATGGTCCTGCACGACCCGCAGTGGCTGCATCGTCATGACTTTTCTTTTCAATATCTACTGTAGGTCCTTCTAAGTCTTTTTTCATTTGCTTAGCGCCATCGCCATGTAGTGCATCTTCTGGCTTTTCAGCTTTGTCTTTATTAGGACTATGAGCAGCTTTCTCTGCAAGTACACTTTTTAATGCAGTACGAATACGAGATTCTTTTTGTTCCATTTCACTTCCTTTACTGCCGCTTTTAGCTGTATCCATTTTAGGATTCATTGTAGCAGTTTCACCATTCTTTTTCTTTTTAGCAGGAACTGGCTTAGCACCCATTTCTTTATCCTGCTTTTTAATTTCCATATCTTTATAGTAGCCTTCTTTTTGATCAGCAATTGAATTGGCTGTATCTTTTTTCATTGTTACTGGATGCTTTTTACCAGCAAAGCTAAAACTAGTCTTACCAGCCTTTGATGCAGCTGCAGCTGCACCATGAAAAGCTGTACGCTCGTTTGCCGGAATTTCTTCCGGAATTACAAACTTATTTTCTGTGACCTCTTGCCAAGCGCGGGCCATACGCTCTATGTCTTGTTTATTCATGGTGTTCTCCTACATCCACATTTGTGTTGTTATGGCTCCCGCGGCGGCAACAATTGCCACCCAGAATAGCTTATTAATTACGCGTACTGTATATTGATTATCATCTACTTTTTTTTCAATGCCATCTAATTTTTCTGAAAACTTATTCATGCGCTCCCACGAATTTGTACGATATTCGTTATATGCATCCATTTTTTCTTCGAAGCGAGCGATAGAAATGAGCACTTCACCCATCTTATCTAGCTTTACTTCGATTCTGTCTAAACGAACTTGTGTCGTATCTGTTGACATTTTTTGCTGTACCTTAATTTGTGGTTTTAAAGATGACATATTAATTAAACCTATTTATCCTAGCATTTCCATCTTCTCAATGACATGGCTTTACGCGTGGGCCGACCCTTCTCATCTTTCATAGGACCCTTCATTCCACTCATACGAGCACAAAACGACTTTCTTCTACCAGCTGCCTTACTACCGGGTTTTACTTTACCTGTAACAGCGGTTTGTAATTTACTACCAGGGTTTTTTCTACGATGGGCTGCTACACCTTTTGCAGTCATACCTGCCCCAGACTTTGTAGATCTAAAATGACCCTTTGAATCAGCACCTCTGGCTTCATTTTGGCCAGGAGTTAATTTCTTCATAATACGAATTGATTCATCAGAACCATAGTCGTATTTCATTTCTTCCACAAAAGCTTTAAACTTAATCATAGTTATTAACTCTTTTGACCTTTACGAATTTTATCAGTAACTCTACTCTTTGCTAGCTTAATACCCTTTTCGCGTTTACGCATAGTATTTAAGTCTTTAGAATGATCGCCTTTTCTAAGAATAGTAGCAACTGCAGAATTAGTAGCTCGATCTTTACTTTTATTTGCCGCATCATGATATTTGTTTATTTTATCATATGAAGATTCGTCTACTTGGTCTTCTTCATCTCGCCCTTGAGCTTTGAGTCTAAAGTTCCTTTTTACTTCAGCATCTGTAACACGCTCAACGTCTTTAATCATTTTAGGCTGTTTAACAATAGCACGCAATTTAGCTTTTACATCTCCAGTACCCATACCAGACATAAACATCATTGGTAAGCCTTCGATGTTTACTTTAAATGTAGCTTCTTCATTTACATTTTCTGACTTAACTACTTTTCTATCAACCGGAATCATGCGAGTGCCGATTTTACCGTCAGGTTTTGTATAAGTCTCAGGCTTTTTATCAGCCGACTTTACATCTTCTTTACGTGATCTTTTTCCGCATACTTCCTTAAAGGTTTTCATAACTTACACACTATATCCTAATTTTTTAGCTACGTTGTATCTATGTCGATCTTGTTCACCGCCTGATTTATTATGTCCACCAGACTGTCTATGATGATAATCAATATGAGAAGCAGCAGACTTGTGCTTATCATCTTTCGACTTTCCACCATTTAACTTTTCTGCATCAGAATGACCAAGCATAGACTCAGACAATTGGCTTCTTAAATGGTCAAATGTTTTCAATGTGCTTTCTTTTTGTGATCTAATACCAACAAATTGACTTGAATGTCTACCAATGTCAGCTGGTTTTACTGGTTTCCTTTTAGCAATATTGGCTTTAGCGGCATCACGTCTGGCAGCTGCAGCTGGGTCTTGTGCATCTTTCTTTGCTTGTTGATCTGCATTTTGTTTTGCAATTCTTGCATAATGTGCAGGATCTTCATTAACTTTACCTTCCATAGACTTGACTTTCTTTTTAGTTTTAAACTTGTCTGTGTCAGGTTTATCCATTACACCAGCAACGTCTTTACCCGGATCATCTTTGCCATGATAACCTTGTGCTTTTGCTGGAGGAAGCTTTTTGATCTTACCACCTTTTGCAAGGAATGCTTTGACCGCATCAGAATCTTCGCGCCTCATCGGCATACTTGATTTCTTACCTCTATAAGTCATGCTTTGTACTTTTTCTCCGGTTTTCTTTTCAATAGAATCAGCCGCAGACTTTTGGTCTTTTGAATCATGATGATGATTGCCTTGCTTTGTCTTTGTGCTAAATCTAAAGACATGCTTTTCTTCTGTAGCAGGTACTTTAGCTTTACCAGTCATTTTATCGACTGCCGTGCCTGTGCCTGTGTGCCTATTAACAAATTTTCTGATTCCTTTTTCTGTATTTTTCTTTTGATCGTCAGCACCAATTCCTGTTGTGCCCGCTGATTTTCTTCCAGCATCAGCAGAAGATGCTGGAACTTTTTTAAGGTATCTACCGACCATGTCCTTTGAAATTTCGTTAACATCTTCTTTTTTAGACTTTTTCTTTTTATTATCAGGATGGCCTTTACCGCCATCAGCCTTAGAAGCCCATACAGCTTTACGCTGTGCTGCCGATACGAATCCTTCCCATAACTCTTTATTAGACATTACTTACCTCTTAAATCCTTATCAGCACCATGATATGTGCCTTTACCTTTTGTTATATATGAATTAACTCTAGCCATGCCCCATTGTTGCGGAGTTGTACCAGGTCTGTGACCAGTTTTCCATGCAGCCATGCCACGATTATAAACTTTACGAAGAATTCCTAAAGAGACTCCAGATTTTTTAGCTTTAGCTGCTAATCCTTTACCTGCGTCTTCAGAAATGTATTGACTAAATTTCATCATGGCTGTGTGTTCCTGTTTTTTCTACGAGCAGCTGCTAATCTTGCAGTATCCATCATACGATCCTGGCGCTTCGCATCTGCAGCATCTCTTCTTTTTTCAATTTTCTTTTGATTAGAAATTCGTTGTTTAGCCATACCTATGTCTTCGCCATACATTTGTCTAAACTTTAAAGTATGCTTACTTAATTTAGTTTTTGCTTTAGCATCACCTGGGGCTGGTTTATATGCTGATTTATTATCGTCTGATTTTTTAGCATTTCTATTAAAGTGTGCTTTTCTTTTATCGGCAGTTGACTTAGAAAGACCTTTATAATAATCTTCAATTACTTCAATTGCGTCTAACCATTTTCTGGTTTGTACACCATTTGATTCAACAATAACATAATTAGTTCCTAATACTTTTACTTCTGCAATTTCATCAGTCTCTTTAATAATAACTTTATCACCAACGTTGCACAATGAGCCAGACACATAAGCTTCTCTAGTTTCAGAAACTGTATTCAATTGCACGTGATTTCTAAATTCTTTTTGCTCTTTTAGACCTAATCCTTTGCGAACAGAATTAAAAACAGATTTAGCATCTACGTTAGAAAGCCTTTTTGGCATGTTTTGTGCAAATTTAATAAAATCGCCTGATTCAGCATATCCTCTTAATTTAGTACCAGATACGCCTTCAACGCCTTTTGATTCTGGATCTCTTTTACCAGCATTTAGTACTGTAATACGTTCAAAATTATAAAAACCATGTTTTCCTTTTTGACCGTTATATTTTTTTAATGTAATTTCATATTCACGTACACGGTCATCACCAGCAACGATTACAATTCTTTTAAATCCTTCGTTATAAAAAGATGACATTGCATCAAAAAGAGTTTTAATATTTTTTTCCATCATAATTTGACGAGCATATTGAGGAAATCCTTTGCGCGCAAACTTTACTTTTTGCACATATGGAATAGGATTCTTTTTATTATCTTCACTTTGAGTTAAATATATTCTAAATGGATTATTACCAGCCTTAGTTTTTACAAAGTCTAATAGTTTCTCATGCCCAGCAGTTGGAGGATTCATCCGACCCCATACAAAGTATAGTGTCTTCTCCTCTTCAACCAAATAATTCTTAAATGAATTAATCAACCTTTTTTCCTTTGCACTTCTGCTTTGCGAATCTTAGGAAACATGCGTTTTGCCAGTCTTTGAATTCTAGCTTTTATTGCAGGTTTATCTAAACGCTTTTCAATCTCTTGTTTACGAGCAAAAGATAATTCAGATTTAGGAATGTCTTTTGTAATCTTTTTTACAATAGCATTACGAGCTGCTCTCATAGAGCGTTTATTTAATTTTTCTTTTGAAGCCATTTTACGCTTAGCCCGCATTCTACCAATTTTAATACGTGACTTCATTTTTTTCATCATGCGCGAACGCTTCATTCGCTGCTGTAGAGTCAATGCTTCGTTTGCGATGTCTTCTTCAACATCAGCACGCTTACGCTTTTGCGCCATATATTTAATGTGATCGTCACTGCCAGGTTTGTAATCGACAGTCATAAAATGTTTAAAATCTATTGGCTTAGCCATTAGTTTCTCCCCGGTTTATCCCATCCTTTTAATATAGTCGGGCTAAAGTTGGCAAATGAAAATTCCATTCTGTCAACAATTTTAACCGCATCACCACCAAGTTTATCAACAGCTACATAACCTTCTTGACCAGTTAGTCGATAACCTCGACGTGTCTTTAAGAAAGTTTTAGAACTGTTTAACTTATCTAGTATATTTATAAGTTTTAATTTCGCTAAAACTAATAATTTTTGCAAGTCAAAAATCTTTTTTAGATTTACTTTATTTTCTTTAGAAAAAAACTTAAGTAAATCATTCATTTTTCCTCGTTGCGTTGCTCTTCCTGCGTCTGTTTTTTGCTTGTCAATTTCTTTTTGAAATCTTTGACGAATGAAACGAATGAGCTTTTCAACATGAGCATTTGTGTCCATAATGATTTCGCCACGCCTAACATAGCTGTTATTAAACGTCTCAATTGTTTTGTTAAGGTCAGAATTTGCTTCAAGCTGTTTAAGAGTCGTTGAAGCAATTGAATTAAAGATTTTACCAGCTTCACTAAGATATCCATTAACTTCCTCCGTATCTTTGGCTGACATAGTAAATTTAGTGAGGTCTCTCAATAATGCGTCTTGAGACCATACGTTTTTTGATTTTTTTAATGATGATGCATTGAAATTGTATTGGGCTTTCATTGTTTCAAATGTTTTTCCTACATATGAAGTATGCCATACAATTCCTATTTTACTTGCTTTGATCGTCTTGGCCATTTCCGTGCCTGCAGGAATTGCATATACAATTGTATTAGGGTGAAAGGTGACATAGCTTTTACCTTTGATTTTTTTCGTCTGCACATCTCCAGGCCCATATAAGAAGTCTCCTTGAATAACACCTTTAATACCTAAGTCTGGTAAATAACGTAAAGCTTGCTTTAATTTTGAATTAAGATCACCGCTAGTATCAGCATCAATATCAGCGTTAGTCTTATAGACGACTGGTGATTTATTAAAAATTCCTTTCTTAGCAACAAAAAATCTACCATCTCCTGGATCAATACCAGCGAAAACAGCTGGCGCACCATCCCATTTAACCGAGATAGAACCTTCATGCACACCTCCTAAAGTATCTCTTAAAGACCGTAAAGCTAAAATTGCTTCACGAGTACCATTAACTCCACCATAGATAACTTTATCCTCAATATGAGTCATATGTGTATTTTTTTGTTCAGTAATAAATTCTTTGAAGTTCATTATTTTATGCCTAACATATGATTAAATATCACTTCACAGTCTTTTTCATCGTCTAAAGAGTATGTTGACTTGCCTTTTAATTTTAATTTACCTTGAGCTCTTAGATTAACTGTAGATACATTTTCACCTTTTAATTCACCAGTTTTTAACATCGATGCGCCGCCTCTAACTAGTCTCATAGTAATTTCAATATCGCCTGCAAGTTGTGGTACTGGTAGTTTTAATGGATTTGATTTTAAATAAAACAATCCTAATTTACCTATTTGCATATAATAGCAACCTTTGCCAGCATACCAGTCATGAATAAATTTTGCATTAAATTTTACTGTAGTATTTGTAGGCTTTAACTTTCCAGCAGCAACAGCCTGTTCCCATGCCGGTTTTGTACATCTAAATGGAATTTTTTTAATTTCTTTGTGTAATTTTTTAGGCTCATAAGTTTTTAAATGTGTCATTAGAGCTTTATATTCACGAACTTTACCTTGCGCAGCTTTAATTAGCAGTTCTTGGGTATCAGCATCAATATTAGCTTTGCCTTTTTCTGCTAGAGTCCAATTGCTTCCGTCAAATTTTACAGATGACCCACCCATTTGAGCGTTCTTATCCATCTTAATTTCAAATGCAATTTCTTTACCTTTTAGATCCATATACATGTCGACTACATTACTAGCAAATCCGCCCGCAAGATCAGGTTTAAGTGTTAAGTCTGAGTTTTTCATTTTTTTAAGAGTCGCTTTAACTGCTTTGCGTACTTTTGCTTCATATTGTAAGCCTCCTACTGCCACAGTACCCTCCTCTAAAAATGATTTAAATTTTAGCATAACACTCTCCAATTAAGGTAATTATACACTATTTATAATTTTTTGTAAATAAAAAAAGCGCCATTGAGGCGCTTTCTTATCTATTTTTAATTTACTTAAAACTTCCCTAGCCATTTTGCAATTGGTCCAACAAATGGTAATAGTGCAGCTGCCATCAATAAGTTAGCTCCAGTATGTGCCATTGCTATTCGAAGAGTATCGCCTTTTGGCATACCATCTGAAACTAGAACACCTGCTAACCAAATAGTGCCAGTAGTACCTAAGTTTGCACCAAGAACTGCAGCAATAGCAGCTGGAAGAGGTAGGGCTCCAGCAGCAACTAAACCAATAATGGCAGTAGTTGATAAGCTAGATGATTGCCATAAAAGTGTCATAACAATTCCACCTACAAACATATAGATCGGATTACCGAGGAACCATGCAAGATGTTCCATGTTTCCCATAGATTTCATTCCACCTGAAAACATTTTTAATCCTACATAGAATACGACTAGACCTACTAAAGTAGTAATAATGGGATTTCCTAGATCCATTTTACTTACTTTCTTCCATAGCTTTTGCGCCTCTTTTGTCATTTGTCATAAATGCCCTTTTCTTCGCGGGCTTTACGCTCTCGCTCTAGAGTTTTTTGAATACCATAAGTTCGCCGCTTTGCTACTTCTTTTTTATCTAAATGTTCATAGCCACGAATGCCATTTTCTTTTGCCCAATCAGCAATCATATCAAGTTTATGAGCCTTCATTACAATTTCTCCTTCTAATAAGTGAACCTAGCCAAATGCTTCCGACACGCTGAACCCAATCATTATCAGGATTTAGATTCATCCAATGTTGAACAAGCACTGATCTCATATGATTTCGATCATCCATTGTTAATTGCTTTCAATTGATCTACCAATGACACAGAATCTTCAGGTGACTCTATGAGATGCTTTTGAGCTTCATACAGCCTCCACAAACGATGTCTAATAGATTTAGTTTTCTTTTGATTACCTTCCCATAAAGCAATCTCAGCATTAACGCGAGGTAGTCCCATTGCAATTGCTTTGGTATCCCTCATCACGCTTCTTTCATAACTCATACTGAACTTCCTTCTCCAATTGGTTCACTGGTATATGTATCCACATAATCACCATCGACATTATATCTACGGGTATTAGTAATCTTATATAACTGACTACTTACATATCTATAGGTAATCAAGGAGTGTTGATACACTCCTTGACTTGGTAGTTGATCTAGAGCAGATTTAAAAGGACCATCTGTCATTATGCAACTCTTACATTAATTCGTGCACCGCTGGTATAACCATTTTTGTGTGGTTTACCTTGGAACAAATACTGATTCCCATCAACATCTGAAAGAATAAGCGACTTTCCATTTACTTTAGTTACTTTTAAATTTTTGAATGTAACAGCACCTTTAGAATTGAGAACAATTTCCGGCTGTTCTTCAAGTTGGTTAAGTTTATTTGACGCAAATTGAATCATTGCTTCGAGTTGTTCACGTGTATAGCTTTTCATAATATATGCCCTCCTTAGGCGGTTTCTGCCATTTCAAGTGCCTTTTGCAAGGCGTTAGTTTTACGAGTTTGATTTCCACCGAACCATGATGAATACAAACGGTTGTCGGCATTACGACCTTGTACATGATCAGTAATGTATGTGACAGAATTAAATGCCTGCCACCAAGAGCCTTCTGCATATTTTGCACCAGGCTGTTGCTCTAAAACATCGTAAGCAAGTTTAGCATTACGAGACAAAGTATCTACTGAAAGATCTTTTCCTTGTACACGCTTATCTGCAGTACGAGGAAATACTTCGTTAAGATACTCGATGTAAGAATCGCTAGTGAATCGCTTTTTACCAAGAAATTCAGCATATTCTTTGTACGTATTAAGCTTTGATTTAGCGATGCCAAGAGTTTCTTTGACAGACTGTGGATCAAATTCAGTGCGATGACCGACTTTCACAGAGTTACTTGACTTGCTCTCAAGTGATAGTGACAAAGTATTGTTACATACTACACGAATTGGAGTAAAGCGAACATCGATCGCTTTGCCGTACTGATGTGGATTAGAGAAAAGAAGATACGAATCGACTTGATCTCCACCAAAGAGCTCGAATGACTCTTTGACTTTGGCAAGTGCCCATACCATCTGACCATCTTTAAGAGATCCAGCAGTATGCATTTCCATATCGCCTGCCATTACGTATTCATTAAAGAATTCGAATGCAGTTTCATTTTGTACAGGATTCCAATTCTCACCAACATTAGTCAGAATACGACCGTCAGTTTCTCGTACAAGAGACTTTTGACCAGTAGATCGACGTTGTCCGTCAAATTCAATAAAGGACTCAAGCTCACGAACATTCCAATTCAGATCAGCTTTATCCATCATTTGTACTGGAGTCAAATCGTTTGAGACCGGTACACCGAGACCATGCCAGGGAACCTGTCCTGCATATGCCATTGTTTCAACCATATGTGCCATTATTTGTCACCTCTCAAGATAGTAAAAGAATCGATGATCATCATCATCGCTACGCCTAGGAAAAACCCAGTAAGTAAAATCAAGACTTCATTCATAATATAGCTCCTTAAGCTGCTTTTAAAAGGGAAGGTGAAACAGACCACATACCTGCGGCAGTTTTAACTTTGATAGTTTTACGATTGACTTTCGTAACGGTACCAGCCATTGCACCTGCTTTGCTACTGACCCATTTTACTTTTTGGCCAGTTGTAAAAGAGCGAGCAGTATTCGCTTCACTCATTTTCCGTGCTTCGTTAAACATACGAGCAACGGTATTAAAATCATCGCCTTCCATTTTATTTAGAATGGCATAGATCTTTGCGATATCATCTTTTTTCAACATGTTTAGCTCCTCAGCTTTTTTCATTTTATAGATATATTATACACTATTTTTAAGCAAATGTACACAGTTAATTTCACTTTAATTGCATTTTTTTTCTGTAATTTTTCACAGCACCGATTACCATCGATGGATATTCACCAAGAAATGTGCCAGCTTCGAGATCACCCTTTGTGATAAGATGCTTATGCATATGCTCGACACTATCATAGTTTTCAGAAAGCCATTTGCCTAGCTCGTCAAACTCTGCATCTGAGATAAGAGGACTATCCTCTTTATAATATGCATAAGCACACATCAGATATTTTGCGACTGGATTTTTCATTACCACACCAACATAATTGGAAGAGATGCGACTAACAACATACCAAAGGTACCTATAAGAAACTTAAACATAGTTACTCCAAAATTCGTTCCATGTATCAGTCACGATGTACTGATAAGTTGAATGGCCAACTTCTCTCATAAACTCAATCATGCCAGGAGTTTCAGCTAGCTTTAAATTAAAGTGGCTAAATGTTTCAGATTCAGAAACAATCGCTTCGATGTCAGCAAGATCATAAAAAGTCTCTTGTGCATCCATCAACATTGACTTAACTTTACCCATTCTTATCTCCTCTTTTCATTTTATAGATATATTATACACTATTCTGGCGTAAATGTACACTAAAAAATGCACTTAATTGAAATTTTTTTTTTGATAAATAATAGTTACCTACAACAATTAATAGGAGTTCTGCATGAACTTGCAAGAAAAAGTGGGACATAAAGTTTTAGTAAGAGGAGATGTTGTAAAATCTCCGTCTGGCTCAAACGACTGGGTTGTTATAGATAATAGTAGTGACGGCAAATTAATCTTAGCATGTATTAGCAAATACATGTCGAAGGAGCCAAGTGATGTATACGAATGATATAAAGTTAAATGATAGACGTTGAAATAATACGATCATTTAATCTAATCATCACATCATCGATTGATTCTCTGATAAACAGTTTAAGAATAAGTCTATCATGATCTACCGGCGTAACGCCGTGATAATCACTAGTATTAATTAAAGCACATTCATAAGGATACTCATTTCCTTTTACCCGCAAACTAATAGGGTCATCAAGACAATTAAGGTTAATACCTATTGCATTATCAATATCTATGTGATCTTTTAAACCTCTATGCGGAGGCATCCATCGATAACGTGGTTTAATGTTAAAACCTTCTAAATTCAAATCTTTAATAATGGGTAACGCTATCTCATCAATATTAAAAAGGTGCCACATTAGTAATTGGTGTGTTGAATCTCCATCAGCAGGATACCATGAACCTCTCATAAAGTTATCATAAAAGTATTGCTCTAACTTTTTTTTATCATAATTATAGTCTAGATGCCAAATCATATTTTAATTAATCTTTTTCCAAATTCTTCTTTTGTCCACTCAAGATTATTAATAAAACTCTCATAATTATTTGTGAGTTTCTTCACACTATCTTCTACTTTATATGGTGTTCCAAAGTAATCATTGAGAAATTTATGTGTTAAATCTTCATAATACCATAGAATAGGATTCATATCTGTAACATCAAAGTTTTTCCATATACGTTCCATATTAAAGAAATCATCTAAGTTATTTTTTGTTACTGTAATATTTTCATAAATTATTAAATTGTGTGGACTCTGCCAGCTTGTATGTTGTTGAAAAACCCAGCTTAAAAATCGTTTCCAAGTATTGCGGCGTTGAAGCATAATAATTTGATGATCTTTAAATGCATTTTTAAACCATTCCCGATAATCATAATAATATTCTCGAGAAAATGGCCTATAAAGGTGCTGTGGAAAAATCTTAAGGCTTTTATTAAGATCTATGTTTTTAATTTTTGACTCTATTATATCTACACGTCGACGATAATGGCCACCAAAATATTCTGCATTTGGTTCGTATATATTTTTAATATAACCAACTACCCATGTAGATCCTGATCTAGGCTGAGAAAATATTACGACTTTTTGTGCCATAATTGTACACCTTCTTCAAGTGGTCTGTCAAACCAGTTCCATTTAGGATCTAAAACCTCTACATCTGTCATACGAATCAATGCACTAAGTACTTTTTCATCTGTATATGCCCATAAGTAATCTGATTTTAACTCTTTTAATTGCTTAATACGATTCTGAATCCATGTATACCACTCAAGTATAAAATCCGATGAATAACATACTACTCCACCGTTGATCTTAGGAATATTAGTCAGCGATTGCCATTGTACACCAGCAAAGTGATTAAATTGATCAAATATGTTTTCATCACCTATAGCAAATACATCACAATCCATCATTACAACTTTATCATATTCTATATATTCCAGTGCTTGAAGTTTTTCAACAGTAATATTATATTTTGGATATTTACGTGTAGTAATAAGTTTATAATCTGCATTTATTTTTTTTGCATACGCTTGAATAGATGTAGATGACTCTTTAACCATTTCTGGTTTACTATGCCATCCTTCTCCTTCAGACCAAAATTGTAATATTAAATTTTCTTTCATTTATACAAAAATGTCTTAATTTTCTTATCAATATCGTCTCTTATTTCATTGCTTGTCTCACGCAAAATGTTTAAGATATCAATTATTACCCAGTTCTGATGACACTTTCCATTTTTAACAGTCCAAAAATCCATTACATAGGGTCTTATATCACTACCGGTAGCCAGTACGCCTAGGAAGTTTCCTTCGTGAGACATTCTCATAGATGGATAACCCATACTTGCTACATAATTGCCTTGGCTATATTGAATTTTATTTTCACCTAGCCAACCTGTTCTATTAGGAAACGCTTTTAACCATTTTATTTGATAGTTGTTTTGAAATTCTTTCATTCCGTCACAGCGTCCCATTACGTATGGACCATACCATTTCATATCTGCCGTCCAATGTTCTTCCATATTCATAGATTTCATATCAAATAAATCATAAGAACGTAAACCGTCAATCATATCTAACACTACACGTAACCCATCATTATCAATAGTATGATCAATAGGTTTCATTACTTTCGGCTTTTTGTTCCACGTCTCTTTAATAATACCTTTATCATATGCCCATTGCGATATATCGATATTGCAATACTCGCCGTTTTTAGTAACTTGTAAACCTGCTAGGAATGTATAACCACATTGAGTGTGTATGTGAAACAGCTTACCGCAGTTGTTACCATCACGTACAGTCATTATTTTTTCGTGTACATGATTTGGAAACATAGCATCAAATTTAATAATATTAAAAGGATATGAATAAATCAACCTTGAGCACCTACAATATGAATACGTTCATTGTAACTACCGTTAACAAAGTTGTGTTCACGCGTTGTATCAACCCAATAAACTCGAGTTGGTTTTAAGCGATATATTTTATCCTCGATGATAAATACAGCCTTTTCATCAGTCTGTATAGGGATATGAATACGCGGTGTAAGGTCTTTATGAAATGAATAAGTGGAACAAGGTGCCATTCTCATAACCCGTGTTCTACACATATGCAATTCTTCCATAATATTATTGATGTAAAGAGTATCGTATACTGGGATTATATACTTTTTTTCATTTCTCCACCAATCATCATCTGGGGTTTCGGCTGTTTGTATCCCCAATTGTTTTTCAAGAGGCAACTTCTTCATATCGTTCACTAGATTTATCATATACAAGTGGTATCCTAGATCTACTACAGGAGGAGTATCCGAATCTCCTGGGGTTAGTGTATTCAAGTTTGACTCTGTGAGTGTATCTAATCTCATTTGGCACCTTTCCTTCAAATACACATTCTGAAAAACTGTAATTTCCTATATCAGTATCAAATGTTCCGTTTTCATTACCGCCACTTACTCTACAATTAAAATCCATATGATAATAACCGTTGAGGAATTGCCAGTAAAGTATCTTATTATTTACATGTAGCCTTTGCTGAAGTTTATTTACGCAATTATGTATATGATCATCTACAGGGAAGAATGGAGTATGATATCTCATGTTGCGATTATTTTTATACTCCATACAGCCATAAGTCATGATGTGCCATTTGCCATTTTTATCTGCATATACGTGTACTGATATAATTTTATCAATATCCATATAATCTTGTACGAAAATATTATCCCCCACAACCTTTTGTCTATTTGTAATATAAAAATTTTCACCGCCTGAGTTGCCGGCAACATCTTCTTTAACTATTACTTTATCACTGACATTAGATACTGTGGGTATACCTATTTCATTACAAATTTCATCCTGTTTACTTTTAGAAAGAAAGAAATCCTTTACTTCTTCATTATATGATACATCACATCCGAAGGCTTGTAGGTAATCAAACTCAATTTGTGCGTGATTGCATTTACCTAGAATGATTTGATCTGGAATAAAATTATTAATGGAATCGTGAGCTTCATTGAACATACGTTCGCTTACATTAGATGGACTACGAGAATATTCATAAACATATGTACTATAATTCTTAGATTTGCAGTAATTAAAAAAAGGTTCAATTCTTTTACGAGCTCCTATGAAGAGCACATTTTTATTAGAATTCATTTCATAATTCTTTCGTCCTTAAAATCTTCAATCAACATAGTTTTATACTTACGCCAATAATGTATTAGGTTTGTGTCAAATCTATCTTGATGAGGATATCTTCCGAGATGATAATTCCAATGATTACACATTTGATTATATGAATCTAATTCTTTTACAATTTTATTAACAATTGCCTGATCAAAATGTCCTAAAGATGCTTCAAGTTTTTCTTGAGTATCATGAAGGTGTTGAAGATTTTGTACATAATTTGTAATAAATTTGTAAACTGACTTCGGAAAAATTACAACGCCTGAGTTAATGTGACCTTTGTTTTTAAACCATCCACACGACTCACTAATATTAGAATTTTCCCAACGGTCTTGAGTTTTCATGAAATAGGCTGAAATGCGTGCTGAATCGTATTGACTAAAAATATCTTGAGCATTTTGTGTGGCTAAAATGTCGGCGTCCATCCAACAAATAGCATCATAATCTTTACACCATCCTTCTGTAAAAGGAAGAAAGATTCCATAGAAAGGAGAAATTTCATGTCTTTGATTTAAGAATTTATAATCATGTCCTTTTTCTTTAGCATATTTGCAAATCGATTGACGAGAATACTCATAATATTGATTCTCGTCTTTCATGATGTG
>VMHT01005225.1_pt1 | contig 15141 bp, 29 predicted proteins | sample 4693611 | NCBI WGS metagenome assembly VMHT01 (sample SAMN12280063, study PRJNA550983) | marine metagenome | isolation source: seawater sampled from same location over 5 years 0.02-0.2 micron viral filtrate | place: USA: collected off the coast of southern California halfway between the port... ... | reverse complement strand
GATAGATAATCTTCCATTGGCTGAGATGATTTTTCCTCAACAGGTTCTCGATGACCTCTGCTTTCTTTCCCCCGATCACGGCGCAGACTCGTATGGACTCTGCCACCTCTCGATAATTCGTGGTCAAGGTATCACCTTGCCATAGCGTTGGGGTTCACCAAATCGTTGTACGAGTTGTCGTCGTTGATGAGAGAGAGAATGGCAATCTTCCCCCAATCGGTTTCATGCCAACGCTTCTTCCCGCTCCGCCTGTCAATCCACAGAGGTTCGCAACGCCGATTTATCACAATGAACGAAGCATCCTTCATTCGTGCAAAAGAACGTCGATTCCCTGTCATGTGAGCAACGACATAAACGCAATCCACGGCCAAGGACTTTGGCGTTCGAGGTGCGCGAGTCCGTACATTTGACCAGAGAGCAAACGCTGGTTCAACCAACTCGTTTGGGAGATGCAACTCATCAACCAAGCGACGAATGACATCAAGGTGAACATTCTTCCAACGATCAAGATTCATCAGCATCCCCCGTCATCGGTATGATCTCATCAATCTCTTCCTCCCACAGGTCGTCGTCATTCACGGCTTCAATCATGGATTCGAGAAGGAGTCTTGCTTCGTCTCTGGACAACATGAAACCATGGCGGGTGTACCCTGTGTATCCTCTTACGGAAGGTATGTTTCGGTGGAGTCGAAGATTTAGGACTCGTGTTGCGAAAGCATCGCTGGTCATCACGTGCAACTCATGACCTGGTTGAAACGTAGCGGGAACCACCTTAACCAATCGAGAGTTGAAGTCCGTGGTGATGGTCATTCCTCCTCTTCTGCCCTGTCGTTGATCACGCGCCACGCTCGATCATCCACAATCACGTGGACTCCTCGCAACCTCTCATCAACAGATCCTTCCTCGCCACAGCAAGGACATTTCAAATCATCTCCAATCATTTCATACACCTCATTTGGATTTGGTTCTTCCACCCTAAAAATCGCACCACATTGCTGCTTGCAGACTGAAACATGGCCGACCAACTCATTAGGGATATTCAAAACGCCATCATCATCTCTGGCTAAAACCACGTCCTCGTTGATCGTCCATCCGATGTTATCTGCGAGGATCATCACCCAATGATGGCGGTCAAAGACGCTGTTGCCGAACTCATCAGTTGACGGTTTTGAGAAGTGAATCTCAGTCAACGTCAACTCTCTGCCATCTGTTTTCTCATACACGCCCACCCCTGGAAGAACCCATTTGCCATGATCGGCAAGGCTGTTCCAAAGGAGATACGCCCACTCGACGTCCTCTTGAGTTGGATTAGGCATCAACGAACTTCCACCTCCTACATTGGCCGCATCTCAGCGTCGGCCTTGTTCCTCGTGTGAAGATGCAATATCGAGGCTCGTCCTCGTGCATGTTTGGATTGCCGCAATCAGGACATTTGGTGTTCATCATTCCTCCTCCTCCTTCTTCGCTTTCCGTTCCATGCAGTTGGGGCAAAGCCTCCGACCTGGCAGAATTAAATTGGAGCATCCTCGCTTTTGGCAGAGCATAACCGTGAACCTCATTCTTCCTCTCCTCCTTCAGGGGATGCACGACTACGAACGCTGGTTTCGTACATGAAGCCGTCGAGATCGACCGTTGTTTGCTTCCAACGCCAATTTCGATATTCGTTGTTTTTGCCCCACCCAAAGAGAACCAAATGCTGTTCAATCGAACTCAAAACAGTCTCCGCAATGTCTCTGGAGAACATTTTGGAGGCATCAACGTTGACCGTCCTCCAACCAGTCTTGCTGGCTTTTGACATCAAGACGGCTGCTTCAATCCCATGCCCCTCGAAGATGAAAAGGGTGTCATCGTCCTCTTCCGCAACAATGGTCATCGTCGTCGCTTCTTCCATCGTTTTCCCTCCTGATGTATTCTTTCTTTGACCATGATGATTTTATCGTCGATCTCGCTCAATGCTTTCCATTTCTCAACACCAAGCATCTCCGTATATTCTCCGCTTCCTAAGAGCATTCCTCGATCAACGAATAACTCCGCAAGCAACTCATTGAGGGGTGCGATGAACGACTCGTGTTCTTTCCTTGCCAACTCAATGGCTGCGGCACGTCGAAAGAGCCTCATGCTTTGACGCAACGGGATTCTTGGCATAAAGGCTCACTCATCAACTTGCGGAAGATCCATCATTTCGTGGTGGGGAACCGATGTTCTTCGGAAAGATTGATGCCACTTGGAATACGAAAGCCACCTGCCGATGAGATTCAACTTGCTTTTGGGGTATTTCGATCCGCACAGCGGGCAATACAGGTATCCGTCAAGAACCCAATCGAGGTTCACTCCATGCCCACACTTCCACGTGTGAGGGATTTTAGCAGATGGTTTTCGTGGTCTTGGATCGGGGACACGAAAGGTCATGTCCACTCCTCCTTGTCAAGGCCAGGGAAGCCGTCTTCGTCATCGAGAACCATCATACCCTCTCCAATGAAATGCATGACTTCTGTCAATGCCTCCAACGAATAGACGGCATCGAACTCAGCACCACATGCAGGGCATCCTTCCTCTTCTAAGGAATGAACGTCCGTGTCCATGGGATGGCCGCAACGATGGCAGCAGAGAATGCGATTGAAGCCACCAAAGATGGCCTTTGGAACAGGGTCGTACCCTGCGAACTTGTAGTGGACTTCCTCTCGACCAGCGATGAACTCGTGGTCGGTCTTCTTGGTGTCCCTGAAAATGTCAATGATCTCCTTGCCTTCGAGGAGATCCCACCCTGCCTTCTCAAACATCTCCTTGATGCCTCGATATTTGGCAAAGTTGGCGAGATGTTCCTCTGCCGTGGCCGTGCCAACGAAGATCGTTTGGTAAATCGAACGTGCTGTCGCAACTGCCATGATTCCAACTCTTCCCTTTTGGTCAATGAAGGCCGTGTACGGTCTTTCCTCCTTTTGATAATTGAGGGGCAAGTCCACGAAGGGGAGCAAAGCGATGATTGGGTCATAATCGAGAGGGTAATGGAGATGATCGGGGGTGATGACCATCCCCTCTGGAGGGAAGGTCGTTGCCTCCTTTCGTTTGGTTTCAACGATGATGGCGACCATAGGGGTTCGTGGAGCCTTTGGGAAATGGAACTCATCAAACATCGGCAGCACCTCGCTCAATGAGTTGCTCAACCACCTGCTTGGCGGGGCCTTCTATCACAAACTTGTCCTCCCCTTCGTCGTCGAATGAGATCTCCCATCGAGTCGTGGTGGTGAACAGACGTTCGCCCTGATCGTCCTCAATCCAACGACGAGGTGGAATCATCTTCATCCATGATGGAGGGCGTCCGTACACGGCGTACACCGTGTTCCACACACGGTTCGCCATGCTGCGAGACTTGGGCTTTCGATGGAACGTGGTCTTTCGAGGGCCACCGTTGCGTTTTCCTGTGAAGGACATCAGTCGTCCTCCTGTTTGAATCCGTGGTGATGCAGAGCCAATGCAACGTCCTCTGGGCCGTGATCGTGGCAGTAGGTGTGGTCATCGAAATCGGCTCGCATCTCGCTTGGGTCGCACTCAATGCAGAGGGCAATATCACAATGCCAGCAGTAGTGGACATCATCGTAAGTGCCACACTTTCGGCATTGTTCATCATCGTCGAACACTTGACTCGCACCAAGGCGAAGGCGTATGTTCTCCCTCTCCAATTCCTCCTTGTCCATCTCCATCAACTGTGCCTTGTGATAGGCCAAAGCGTTCTCGATGAGATCGACTTCGCTCATGTGAGCAACGGGCGTGGTGTAGTCAACAGAGCGGCTCATTTCGCCAACTCCCCGCTGTCGTTCTTGATGAAAATCTCCTCCTTCGGATATTGCTCCATGCCCATGCCAGAGAATCGACCGTTGGCGATAGAATCGCAACGCATGACAAACTCGATTTGGTCAAAGCCACAGTCGGTGGCCGTGCCGCTATCAAAGAAACGAACGCACGGGATGAAGTCCTCTGGGTTGACATAGATGACGATTCCCCTCTGCCCCTTGGCAGCGTGTTGCCATGGAGCGTCGGCATCGGATGCGCCTTCAACGACCTTCTCGAAACCAGGTTCAACGATGTCCACCAAGGCGAACACGATGTCGCCCACGATGTATTGATCTTGGGTGTAGGGGAGATGCCTCATTCAAGCACCTCTGTTGATGAGTCGGTGCATGGGGATGGTGTCTTCAAGTCCACCAACGACCTCCTCAACGGGTTCGTCAGCGGGTGCAGCGGGAGCGTCCTTCTTGATCATCTTGGCGATTCGCTCCTCCGTAGGAGTCGGCGGCTGTTCTTCAACGGGAGCCTCCTCGATCTCCTCTTCTGGAACATCAGCAGCCACAGCCGTTCCATCGTAGATGGCTTGTTGCTCACGTCGATTCTTGGTGTCCTCTGCCCAGTCTTTGTCCTCTTCCAAGCGCACCTCATGGCAATCCTCGCAGACAAAATCTGGGGCCTCCTTCGGCGTGTCTTTGGGGTCTGCAAGGGTTCCGCAATCGGGGCATGGACTGAGGGCAGGGTCGGTGTCGTCAACGGCCTTGAGTGTGGGGGTGTCGTCCACCTCTTCGAGTCCTTCAACGGTGAAGGTGATGGGGCGACCACGAGCGTAGCGTCCTGTTGGAGAACGCTCACACTCAATGCGTAGTTGGAAGGCGTCATCGATTGGGACTTCGAGGGCAACCCAACCTGGTGTGCCTTCATCGGCGTGTTTCAATGTGTCAAAGCCCTGCATGTGAACATACGCTGCCTCAGCCTCAAACTTGTCCAACGCTCGCTTGATCGTCTGCACGTGGCAACCCGCTATTCCAGCGACCTCTTCAATGGAGAACAGATGTTCGTATTCTTGGTTCGCCAATTCGTGCTTGATCCATGAGGTGGGTTCCTTCTTGAAGTTGAAAGGGTTCTCTTCCAACTCTTCATCCGCCACGGAAGGAGCCGCAGGGTCGTCATGTACGGCGTCCTCCTCTTGCGGGGATGCAACATCAGCGGAAGGCACAGGAGAGGCTGAGACTGCCTCGACGACCCCCTCATCGCTGGATGATTCATGCTTGGAGTTGGATTCCGCCAAGACCTGCTCCGCCACTTCAACAGCGGCGGGCGTGGCTGGCGCGCTTTCGAGGAGCCTCTCCTCCATCGACAGGGATGGCTGAGGCTCTGGCTCAGGATCAGGGTTGACCTGCTGCAACTTGGTGATGGTGAAAGACGCCTTGACCTTGGCAGAGCCGTTGGAGCGGCTGATGTAGGAACGCTTCATGGACTCAAGCATCTCTGCCACGTCCACGGGATATTTGTGGTCGGCCAACTTCTTCGTGTTGATCTTCATGCGACCGTTGTCATCCACCTCAGCGGCGGCATCGATGGCAGCGTTGATTCGTTGGACGTACTGCCACACGACCTCCGTGTTGCCCTCAAAGATTGAGATGAGTCCATCGAGGAATGTACCTGCGAGCCATTCACGAGGGATGGTCGCAGGGGTAGCCTTGTCGCTGAAACCGACAGGGATGGACACCATCGACTTGCCCGCTTCTTCAGGGACGAGCGTGAGCATGGTGTCGCCCATGCGGATTTGAATGTCGGACTGGTCAACCTGTGCGAGAGGCGTCTTCCGCTTGGATCGTTCCTCTTTGCTGAGGTACTCTCCGTTCTGTTCTTGCCAAGCCTCGGTCAGAACCGTACCAAGGGACTTGAGCAAAGGCCCCCAGTCGGCTCCAATTTCGTCAATCTCTTCTGCTGCTTCTGTAAATGCTTTCTTGGACATTTTATCTCACCAATGCTCATCGGAGCAAAACATCCACGGCGGGTGGTATATATGAATGCTCTTACGACTGAGGTGTGGTGAGTCCCCAAACGCAGACGGGGTAGTCTTGTCCATTTACCCCTGCGACACGCTCTCGATCTTCGGGTCGAAGCGTCATGGAGTCGCTCACCTTCTCAAACTCAGGATTCTTCCCCAAGATGTTGACCAACGCACCAGGCGTCGTCCCGTGTCGGAGAGCGTATTTGCTGTTTGGGTATCCGTTCAACTGATTGAAAATCTCAGCCGTATTCAACGGCCCCAATTCTCGAAGCATCGCCACGATCTTTTGTCTTGCCCTCTTTGTCCTCATGGATTTTGAGGGATGCGTTCTTCGTTGATAAATACTCACCAATCATCCCATTGGGTTTTTTGCACCCTCTGGATTCATGCTGATGACATCATCGATTCGCAAGATCATAACCGCCGCCTCAACTGCTGAGGTGATGGCTTGAATATGGAGCGACTGAGGCTCCACGATCTGGGCATCAAAGGCGTCGATGATGCCCCCATTCTCAATCTCAATGCAAGAGAGAATCTTTGATTCGCTGTGGGCTTGAGTGAGGTTTGCTCGAACATCCACGGGGTCATGCCCTGCGTTCTCAGCGATGGCTTCTGGAATCGCCATGAGAGCCTCACGGAAGGCATCGACGGCCATCATGTGGCGTCCTGTCAAGTCGGTGAAGTTGTGCCTCAGCAACTGCGTCCAAAGGTAGGTCTGTGTTGCTCCCCCTCCAGGGACGATGTTCTCCTTTGAGGCCAGCCAGCAGACGCCAACGGCATCCTCCAAGGCTCGCTCCATCTCCTCAGCCACGTGCTTGGTCGCACCCGATGCAAGGATGGTTTGTTGCTTCGGTCGAGCGTGAAGCGGCGTGATCTCAATGAGGTCGTTGTCAAAGGAGTCGTTGAGTCGGTAGTTGCCGTAGCCCGTGTCTTCCTCCACGATGGTCGCGTTGAGACTGGAGACAATCCTCCCGCCGACCAGCAGCGAGAGGCTTTCGAGAACAGACTTCTGCACGTTGCCCACGGCTACGATACCTTCCTTCGTGAGGTAATGCAGAGCGAGGTCGTCGATTTTCTTCTGCGTGAAGACAACGTTTGCTCCGCTGTCCTTGATCGTGCGAACCATGCTTCGGATGGCTTCCTCCTCTTGTTCGAGGAATTGAGCCACTTGGTCTGGAGATGTGATTTGCACCTGCGCTTCCATCTTGGTGTTCTGTGGCTCAAGTCCGACATCCAACAACAGGATGGCGGCGTTTTCGATCTCCCGCTCCATGGAGGGACTGGCGAGTCCCTTCTCAACAACCACGCCTGGGACGAGGCAAGTGTCCTCTTCGGACTTCCCGCTCACAGAGAGGATGCTGATGTCGTCCACGGACTGAACCGATTTAATCGCATCAACACAAATGCTCACAAGATGATCTTTGATTCCCTCTGCCGACTTCCCCGTCAACGAGGTGGCAGCAGCCTGTCGTGGCGATTCATCGACGCTGACCCCCCATGTTTTGAGGATGTTCACCGCCACGTCCCGTGCGGCTCTGTATCCTTTGCAGATAGTGGTTGGATGGATTCCCTTATCCAACAAACGTTCAGCCTGTTCGAGCAACGCTCCCGCCAGAACAACCGCTGAGGTCGTCCCATCGTAGCAGTTGGCCTCTTGAGTCTTGGCAACCTCAACCACCATTTTGGCGGCTGGATGCTCAATCCCGATCTCACGGAGGATGGACACGCCATCGTTGGTGATGAGGATGTTCCCCGCAGGGTCGATGAGCATCTTGTCCATGCCAAGCGGCCCCAAAGTTGTACGGATGGCTTGAGCCACCGCCTTGGCTGCGCTGATGTTTGATCGTTGAGCGGCAGAACCGTTCGTCTGTTGCGTCCCTTGCTGGAGAATATATACGGGCTGTTGGCCGTTGTTCGCTGGCTGCATGACCTCACCGTATCGGTGCTTCGGTTATCAAGCCTCACTCAATCTTCCCAGATGGTTCCAATGTGTTCGGATGCAACCTTGTGAGGGTACGCTGTATCCTCGATTGGCTCACGGCCAGCCCAATCAGGCCACACGTCGTAATACGCTTTGTTTGTGAAAGGATGGCTTCCTTTTCCTACCATGTATTGAGGTACGTGAGCAAGATTTGTGATCTCAGGGATGTTCGCTTCAAACCAGTTGCTGATGAAAGTCATGGCCTCTCGATAAGTCAAACCATGTGCGCTACGGTCTGCATCTCCTCCTTCGTTGAGATCGCTGATGACGGCGTGGTATCCTTTAACATCGCTTTCGAGGACGTCATGCCCCTCTTGATGCAAGGAGACTGGACATTGACCAGAGTGCATGTTCAACGGCCCTCCAAAACGAATCTCGTGGCCGCACATATCTCCCTCATCTGTCAACGAGCAGCACTCAAGCGTATAGCCGTGCCGTGAAATGGTCATGTGGAATTGTTCCCCTCCACAGATGGGACAAGCCACAAAGATTTGCTTTGGAGAGTTGGGCAATTCGGCTTCATCGTAGTCGGTTATCATCTCGTAAGTCATTCAAATCTCTCCTTCATTTTCTTTTGCAGATCGAGCATCATTTGCACCTTGGGGTAAGCGTGTTCAGCCTGTGCAAAGGCTTGCCCCAACTCTTCGAGGGGGCCGATGACGTACTCGCCACATCCCCACTCGCTGCGCTCAATTGTGCCGTCCTCCAACTTCCTTGCGTAAGGGATGGCGTACCGTAGGCGGATGATCTCGGTTGGGATTTCAGTCCCCCAGGGCTTGCGGAGGATGACCTTTCGACCAACGTCCTCCTCAGTCCATTTGTGAGTCGTTCCGTATTCCACGATCATGGGGTCTTCCCAAAACGATTCCTCACTCATTCTCCCCGACTCCTAAACAATTCGTGTTCACCGCTGAACCAATAGTCAGCAAGGTTCAGGAGGGGAACCCCCTCTTGATACGCTTTCATCTCATCCTTGACTGAGGATGGGGCAAGGTACAACGAGTCTTCAACACGCTTCAATCGAGCCAACTCGTTGGTCATCTCCTCCAGAGACTCAAAGCCCCATGAATTGAGGACTTGCTCAAGCACCCTCGCCTGTTGATTCTCAGGGCCACCAAGAGACAACAGACGCTGATGTTCATCCTGATTCCTCTTGATGAGAACCACGTTGCCGTCTGCGGTGTCCGTACAATGATTGTTCCAATGATGCGTTCTTTCCCGCATCTCCTCGTCGGTTTCCTTACGGAGCGAGCCATCTGCCTCCTGTACGATGCTCCTCCTCACCTTTTTCTCCTTGTAAAGCATCGAGCCACAGGCCGTGCATCGGTGAAAGATGTTGTCCGACCAAGGGACAATCGCGACTGAGCCGCAGACTTCACAGCCTTCAAGTTGAATCTCGTTCCATTGAATGTGTTTCGCTTGCCGCAACGCCATGAAGATCACTCCGTCCAGCCGTTCGTTTTGCGGAGGGCATGTAAATCCTTCTTTGAGAGTCCACGACAGCCACGGCACGAACCTTCACGCATCCGTGCGCCAAGCGTACCACAACAGGACGAGCGGCACTCTGCACGAGGTTCCTCCTCGATGATGCCTTTCGGCCTTCCGTTGAATCGACGGCGGTCGCCAGTAGCGACGATAGCATCCTCTTCCAATTCAAGAGACTTCGGCTTTGGCTCAACGAGGACAGGGCCATCCGTGGTGTCAACCCAAATGCCGTTCTCCTCTTCCTCTTCATCCTGAGCCTCCCAACAACTGTGAATGTCATCCTCATTCAAATTGAGTGCCGATTTGATCCATGGAATCTCATCGGATTTCGCCCCTCGAACGATCTGGCTGATGTCATCCCAACAGTCCATGCAGTAGGAATGCTGGAGCGTCTTCCCGCCCTTGGTCAACTGAGACTGGTGGCCGTTGCCCTCCATGTCGCATTGGCAGATGACGCAGCGGTCAGTCATGGGGATGGGGACATCGGACACCGTGGTCAACGGGTCAACCGCTCGCAGCGGCTGAGAGTTGGGGCCTCCATTGAACAGGTACAGAGCGAGCCTCACGGCATCATCGGAATCGACGCAGCCATCGTGGACGACCACGGCATCGTAGATGCGAAACAGAGCGTCGATCTCGTCGTCGCTGAGGGAGACAATCTGTTGGAGGTCGTCCACGTCTGGGTCGTGGCCTTCGAGGTACGACACCATCAATTGTTCACGCAGGGTGGGGACGCTCATGCCATCACCTCTGCGTTCGGCTTGACGATGCAGTCAAAGACGAGTTGACGAGTTGGAACCAACACATCCCCGTCGCCATTGTCAACGTGCCAAACATTCCCATCATTGAGATGAACGCCACGCTCGTCGAAAAACTCCCATGTTCGATCATCCCAATTGTCTGGGTCGCCTGACTGAGATACATGGACGAGGGTGTATTGACCATTGACGAGGTATCGGTATGTCGCTACATGGCCCAAGAAAGGCGGAGAAGAAGTCATTCCCTCACCTCCTCAACATAGCCGCACTCCGAACAGGCGATGTGATCTCCATCGGCGGTGTTGCCAAGGCCGTGGTGGAGGCATTTGGGACACCAAGTCGGCGTGTAGCGAGGGTCAGCGGTCTTCTCCCACCTCTCCGTGTCGGAGTTGAAGGTGTTGAGTGGTGCTGCTCCCGTTCGCTCAAAACGAATCTTCCATCCATCGTCAACATGCAGGTAATCGAGTCGGACTTCCAACTTGTGGTCTTCAATGTAGGAATTGCGAAAAGACGCGCCATCATAACCGTGTTCGCCGTTCCAATCCATCCAAGCATTCACATGACCTGCATAAGCGGTGTAGCCATCAGGGATGCCGCCATGAATGAAACTCATCACGAGGGGCATGTCGTACAGAGAATGCTCAAACTGCTTGAGAGCGTCCTCACGGGACTCAGCAGAGAGGAGGATTCGGAAGGGCGTTGGTTCTGTCCCAACATCGTCGTTGTGGAAGAGAACATGATGCTCCTCAGCGACTGCGATGATCGAGGGACACCACCCGTCGAATCCGTCCATGCGGCGTAGCCACAGGTTGTCGTTCCAGTCCTCACGCTGTTGATCGTTCAATTCGTCGTTCTTCACCATGTCCATCAAGTAGTATTCAGTCATGTTCTCACCATCCCTCCTGTGGGAGCCATCGCTCCAACTCATCGGGGGAAAACTCGTGGGGGTGGGTGCGAGCGTATTGCGCCACCACCTCGTCCGTGGTCATGTTGGCGTACAGAGGCTGACCCATGGAGTCAACACCGCCAACCATGTGTTCTCGACCGCCACGGACGTTGAATTGTTCTCCGCAGCAGAAACAATGGTACACATCGAACGCAGGGTACACAGGCGCACCTGGCATCTCCTGTTCCGATGGGTAATGATGAGTATGGCGAACCCAGTCTTTGGGCGCGTAGGAACCACCGCAGTCCTCGTTGGGACAACAGGCATCCTCGATCTTCGTGCAGCGTTGAGGCTGGTGAGGACGAAAGGCGGAATGAACCGTGGAGGGGTCATTCCAGAACCCATCGTAGGTCAAGAGCGTGTGCTTGGGCTTCTGCCGCAGATCATCGCTCTTGAGGTCGTACACCTTGTAGGGGCCAAGGTGTTCAGCACGGAGGGCCACGACGAGCCGACTCCATTCATCCCTGTGTTGGCTTTCGAGAGTCTGCCCCTCGTTGGGCTTGGAGAACGTGGCCTTGAACCAGCGATACCGCTCAAGGTTGGCGGCGTGTTTCTCGTCCATCTCAGCGTTGTGAGCCTCCCAGAGAACACGGACACGGCGGAGTTGCTCCTCCTTGACCATTGAGAGAACCATCGCCACATTCTCATGGGCGTTGGTGAGATCGTCATCGGATGCCTTAGCGAGCGTCAACTCAAAGTTGCGCTTCACGAGGTCGTTGTTGGTGGTGATGAGGTCGGTCATTCAAACACCTCAATGCGAAAGTTGCCATCCTCATCCGTCCAAACACGGTATTGGGGTTCATCGAGTCCAGCACGAACACGGAGGGCGGCGACGACTCGTGCAGCGACACGTCCGTTATCACCGACGATGGCGTTCACGACTTCGTGAATCGTGTCAAGATCAAACACAGGCTCCACCGTGGTCATTGAGAGTCCTCCTGTCGCCCGTACAGGGCCTTGAAGTCCTCAGCGACCTCTCTGTCAATGTGAAGCGTAGCGAGGCCGTTCCTGTCGCCCTCAACCCAATGAATCGAATCGAGGAGGTCTTGGACGTCCCCAAAGAGGGCGTTGAGAACCTCGCCAAGGGTACAGGCCCCGTTGTAATCGGGGAAGCGGGTGTCCCCATCGAGGATGCTCTTAGGCAGCATCTCAACGATGCGTGAAGGGAGCATGGACTGCTCCAACTCATCCAGAGCGTTGGTGATGTCCTCTCTGATGGCAGGTTCGTTTGCAGAGGACTGAGAATCCATGAAGAGGGTTGTCTCCAGCATGTCCCAATGTTCGGTTGGGATGCAGATGATCGTGTGTTCAATCGGTTGTTCGTCGCTCATTCGTCCACCACCTCATGGGTCAAATCGTTGGCGAAGAACACTTGGATGTTGAACGGCTCAACATCAACCATGATCATCTCAAAGCCCTTCTGGAAGCCTTCCTTGACGTCAGCCCATCGCCTAACGACTCTTCCGTTGTTATTCCTCAATCGAACCTGCACAGCGTCATGTTCGTTCGGTGGTGTCCTAAGCGAGGAATCCATCCTGTCAACAACGGTCATCGTGCCGCTGCGGTTGGGCCAATTGACATAGATTCTGCCGACCTTGAAAATGTGTTCTTCGTGCTTCGTTTCTTCCTGTTTTGTGGTCATCTCATCAACTCCCGTGCTTCTCGTCCACGCCATGTGGTGTATTTGAAGGCTCTTGCACTTCCCAATCGAAAAGCGCACGATCAGGGCCTCCTCCCTTGGGGCAGACCCATTGGCACTCATCTTCGTCAAAGACTTGGATTTCACCATGGCACTCGCAGCGGTTCTTCCACCACCTCTTGGTGTTGGGATTCCATGTTTTGTTGTGGATGTGTTGCCAGCAACAGGCGCACCAAAACCAACCTGGTTTTTGCTCAAACAACAGATCAGCATCATCCTCGTCGCATTGGGCGCATTCGGGCCACGTGAGGCGGTGAAACGGTCGCTTCGAGTAGGTCATGGCCGCTTTGTTCCAGCCCTTCTCAGCGAAGATGCGATGAACCCTCTTTTGATGCTCAAACTCCTCCATCACATCCCACTTGTCCAACAGAAGCCGCACGATCAAATCCTCCTTCCTTTTTCGGCCAATCGAGCCAACAGTTGCATGGAGTACGGGGCGTATTGAGACAAAGGCACTTCACATTCGCACACATCGTCTAAGTGCTTCGCCTCATGAGGTCGCAGGTTCCACCTGCTGTTGTGGCCCTTCCTGATTTTGTTCCCGCAATCGTAGCAGTATTCGACCATCAAGCACTCCTCCTCGTCGGTTGAGCGGTGATGCGACACCGTGGGTAGTTGGAGCAGCCAAGGAACGCACCGTGGCGTCCAGCACGTGTCCTCAGCGTCCCGCCGCAGGTACAGGGTCGCTCCTCGAAGGCAGGGTTCAACTCGTGAATCCTCTCAATGCGGTCGAGCGTGTTCCTCCTCCAATTCTTGGTGCGGTGGACACGTTTGTTCGGCTTGAGGAAAACATCCCCTCCAGGGCTGACGGCAACGACACGGATGGCGTCCTTCCCCACGCCTCGACCGACATCATCGGTGGCGATGGTGGAATAGACCCGCACGAAGCATCCTCCGTCGCCGTAGGGGGCGTCGTACACGGCCTCGTGGCATCGGTGGTTGGGTTCGACCTGTTGGAAGCCCAGAGCGTCCATGAAGGTGTCAAACTCAGCCTTGGTGATCTCAACATACGACATCAGTCCGACCTCCACAGGATTTTGGCGTTGAGGAAAGTGATGCCCTCCCTCATCATCCGATTAACCAAAGTCATGCTCAAGTTGCACGTGGGGCAGAAGGAATAGGATCGTGGCATAACACCTGTTTCCTTGAACCTCTCATGTCGTCCTTCGAGAGAATGCTTCACACAACACGCACCGAGATGATACGAGGTGTATCCAGCCTTCTTGATGAGAAGCCCATCATCAGGGTAAAACGCCTTACCAGTCTTGATGCTCATCTGCCTTCACCTCCTCAAGGGCTGCGTGGATTCGCTGAATCGTTTCAACGCTCGCTGCAACCTGTTGCTGTTGGAAGGCGTGGGCTTTGGCGAGCCGCTTCTCCTCGTTCTTGAGCAAAGTGAGCCGCTTGACCTCCTTGTGGATGAGGTCGGACAACTCCTCGATCTTCCGCTCCCGTGGAGTCAACGCCGCCAACTCTTGCTCCCGTTGCTCCTCCTCTGACAGGGGAGGCGTGTAGCCGTAGTATTCGTTCCACTTGGCCGTCTGGGTGGGTGAGAGGCGGATGTTGTTCATGTCGAACGCCCCGTAGTACGAAACGATGAGATCACGGCCTTGGTCTTGCTCGTTGTTGTAAATGGGCCAGTAGTCTCCGATGTGTGGTTTGTCGGAATGGTTGATGAGCCAGCCGTCCTCATCGGACCTGGCATGAGAGGGGTTCCACATGACGATGCCACGTCCGTCGAGGAAGTCTGCGTAGGTTGAACCGCAGCCCTTCATCTTCCTCCTCCAAAGGGGCTTCATGCCCTCGCCGTTGGTGGATGCTGGATTGTCAAGGTTGGTGCGCTGCACTCCTTTGCCAAGGGATTCCTCCCCCTTGAACGTCTCCATCCAACGCGAGCCACCGAAGGAGCCATCGTTGCCGTAGGAGTCGGTCATGCGGCCACCTCCTCGACAGGGATGAGGCGAGCCTTCCAGAGGAGCCGAGGCCAATTGATTGAGGTCGCGTACCAAAGCGGGACTGCGCCCACCTCCATGCCCTGCCCTTCATTGGCTTCATCGTCATCAAGAGCCTCGTTGATGGCATCGATCAACTGAGGCCATGGAGGTGCGCCTCTCTTCGTCCAGGTGGCCTGTTGCCGCCCTCGCTGATGCGTCAACTCGTCGAACGGCAGAACATCGGAGGGGACGTTCGCTTGACGAGTCAAGGGGATGGTGATCTCAACGACACGAGCCGACGCCCACGCGTAGTGGCCGTCCTCGATGGAGTAGTCTCGATACAGGAATCCTTCCGGCCAATGGCCTCCCTTGGGACGGTATTGGAGAAACTCCTCCATCCTGTCATCGTCGCTCATCAAGCCTTCAACTTCAATCGTAATCGTGTTCATTGGTTCACCTCCTCCAACCGTGCCTCATCGTGGCAAGCGGTACAGAGAATCTCATCGTAGTCGGCGGTGGGGTCTTCCACCTCAAA
>VMHT01081208.1_pt1 | contig 15143 bp, 8 predicted proteins | sample 4693611 | NCBI WGS metagenome assembly VMHT01 (sample SAMN12280063, study PRJNA550983) | marine metagenome | isolation source: seawater sampled from same location over 5 years 0.02-0.2 micron viral filtrate | place: USA: collected off the coast of southern California halfway between the port... ... | reverse complement strand
TTATTTCGGGGTGAATGCATCTTCAAGCAATACTTCCACGCTTGATGCAACGGACTTAGCGATAGTTGATGGGGGCACATTTGCCCTCAATTACCAAGTTCGTGTTGTTGATTCTGCTCGATGGGTGAACGAACCTGTTGAGGGCGTTGAGGTGCAAATTGAGGAAGAAGAGGAAACCTCGTTCTTGATTGGGTATGGTCTGTTCAACCCTGTCACGATCATGGCTTGTTTTGTTGCCGTTGCCGCTGTTGCAAATGAGCGCAAAGAATTGGAAGATGAGGCTTAACCGTCTTGTTTTGTCCTGAGTGATTCGCACGAGTATTGAAGTGCTTTGGGCGGTTAGCGTGGCTCGGTGAACCCATGAAGGTCAGCGTTAGCCCAGGACACAACATCAACGGAACTCTAGTCATGCCTCTTTTCGAAGGAACAGAATCTGTCCCAGACGGACATGCAGAAGGCATGCACACTGCCCTTCGAAGCCAGATGAACACTGTCCTTGGCGATGGTGATTTCAAAGCCAAGGCAAAATCCACCATGTCCCTCATGGGTTCGGATGGTGGCAAGGCAATGCTTGTTGGCCGTGGAAAGAAAGAGGATGCCGACGTTCACGCTTACCGCAAGGCAGGCGCAGCAACAATCGCTGGACGCAAGAAGTCCCACGGCACAGAACTCACCGTTCGATTTTCAGGTGCTCCTGTTGATTGCATGGCTGCTTTTGCCGAGGGCATGATGCTACGCGACTACTCCTTTGACAAGTACAAAGCTGAAGACGAGGACAAGGAAGAGGGACTCACTGTTCGAGTAACCTGCGATGCTGATCAAGAAAAGGAACTCGCATCAAAGATAGAAACCCTCACGGGCGTTGTTTCTGGAGTTCATCTCTCTCGTGATCTTGGAAACATGCCTCCCAACGATATGTACCCTGAGGCCTTCGCCGATCAAGCATGGGAATGGGCCAAGAATTACGATAACGTCGAAGTGACCATCATCAATTACGACCAAGCCATCAAAGCTGGAATGGGCGGTCTTGTGGCTGTTGGAATGGGATCGTCAAGAAAACCATGCATGGTCATCTATGAACTCAATGGAGACAAAGAAGGTCGAGGACCTATGCTCGTTGGAAAAGGAATCACCTTTGACACCGGCGGTATCTCATTGAAGCCCGGTGCTAACATGGATGAAATGAAGTACGACATGGGTGGCTCAGCCACAGTCTTTGGTACCATGGAAGCCCTCGCTGCAACAGGTTTCGAGGGTAAAGTCACAGCCATCACATGCATGGCAGAAAACATGCCCGCAGCAAACGCTCAGCGCCCCGGTGACGTCATCACAACCCTGTCAGGAAAGACGATCGAAGTGCTCAACACCGATGCAGAAGGACGTCTGGTCCTCTCGGACGGACTTTGGAAGGCTGGAGAATTTGACCCAGAATACATCATTGATTTCGCAACCCTCACGGGTGCCTGTGTCGTGGCTCTCGGTCACGAAGCAACCGGCCTATGGTCCAATGATGACGACTTCCGAACGCGCATCCACGAAGCAGGAAACGCTGTTGGTGAGCTCGCCTGGCCAATGCCATTGCTTCCTGCGTTTGAGAAGGAAATGACCGATTCTAAGATTGCAGACACACGCAACCTTGGCGCAGGTCGCTGGGGTGGAGCAAACACTGCAGCAGCCTGCCTCAAGCAATTCGTTCCTAACCGAAATTACGAGAAAGACGGTGAACAAATTCCATGGGCTCATATGGATATTGCTGGTACCTACTGGGGTGCAAAGACGAACACGATGGTTGGCAACGGAGCAACTGGGATTCACGTTCGCACGATGTATCACTTGATCACCAACGGATGAAAAGGTTCGGCCAGCCTTTGTGGACGTGTTGGTTATGCAACGCAGGGCTTCAATACCCGCTCGAATCAACATCATAGGCGAACACACAGACTACCTTGGTGGCCTTGCACTTCCTTTTGCTAGCGAACACCGTTTGGTGCTCACTGCAACCAAAGCAGATCATACAGAAGGCGACGCTACCTTAGTGGAATTGTGGCGAGCAGTCGGCGGCTGGCCTGCAACATTGGAAGTTGAAAGCACAATTCCCATCGGAGCGGGCATGTCCTCATCCGCTGCACTTTGCCTCGCAGTCGTCCTGTGTGCCAACGGGCAAATGGAGCCCTTGGATGCTTGCCTTGAAGCTCAGAAGATTGAACATCAAGTGCTCAAAACTCCGTGTGGTTTACTCGACCAAATGGCGATGATGATGAGCAAAGAAGACCATGCAACCCTCATCGATTTCACAGCAATGACGTGGAAGGCCTTCCCAATTCCTGAGCCTTGGATGTTCAAGTTGGTCGATTCGGGCGTTCGCCGCCAATTGAACCAAACGGAATTTGGGACCTCAGTTGATTCTTCAGTGCTACAACATCATGCAACGGAGGAAAATCGCCGAGTGCGGCAAGCGCTCGATTCGACTTCATTCGAACTTGGAAAATTATTGAATGCTTCTCACACCTCTTTGCAATCGATTGGTGTGAGTACACCAGGAGTGGACGCATTAGTATCGAAATTGCAAATGACACCAGGGGTATTGGGTGCTCGTATGATGGGAGGTGGTTTTGGCGGCATGATTCTGATTGCCGTAGATGATCACGAAGTGGTACCAGAGGCTCCCTTGCTGAAGCCGTCACGGGGTGGATTCCTTGAGGAATTTCTCTAACAAAGCCAAGCGCTCAGGAGTGCCCATATCCCAAAAGGGCGTATTGTCAAGGTGAATGGCCGCCTTACCTGCGAGTTCTGAATAGACGGTTTCTTCCCAACTCCAAACCCCTTCCTTACCATGGTTCAACACCACGGATTTTTCAACGATGCTCGTCCCTGCTTCGTACCCGTTGAGGTCAACTTGTTCTTGCTTCTTATCATAGGACTGAAGAAGGCCGTTAATGTGCTTGAGGTTCATTTCATTATGCGCTTGTGTGACGCACATTGTCAAAGGCGCTTCAGCCTCATTGTGCGTGTTCATCAGTTCCGTGTAATTGATTGGATGGAAATCGTCTCCCCATACAAGGATGAATTGGTCTTCGAGGTGTGCACGAGCGTTCCAAAGAGCACCTCCCGTGCCAAGTGGTGAGGCTTCTTGGTGGAACTTCACCGCCATTCTTGGATGCCTAAATCCTTCAAATTGTTCACCAAGGTGGCCTGTCAACACGAGTGCATGAAGGCATCCTTGCTTGTGAGCCCAATCCAAAATATGGGTCAAAATCGGTTTGCCGTTCACTTCCACAAGTGACTTTGGGATGGTTTTAGTCATCTCTCCAAGTCTTGTCCCTAAACCACCGGCCATGATTACAAGTTGTGGACGACGATGGGATTTGACAATGGACGCATAGACCTTTCCGCTTTCCTTTAGTGTTCGTTGTTTTGTAGCAAAATCCACGTGATAGAGTCCAAACCGTTGGTCGTAGCCTTCAGCCCATTCGAAGTTATCCATCAAACTCCAATGATAGAATCCTCGAATATCAAAACCATCTGTAATCGCCTCAGCGGTGATCTGCAGATGCCGGCGAATGTGCTCTGGTCTCATGTCATCGTCATCATCGGCAACACCGTTTTCGGTAACAATGATTGGTATGTTGAGCCCTTTCACCATCTCAAATGCTCTCCGGAGTCCCTCAGCATACATTGGATATCTGAAATCAGTACGTTGTTCCCAAGGACGAATAAGTGGATCAATTTCCACTTTTGTTGGCATGAAAGGCGTGGTAAGCAAATGCGTGTAATAGTTGACACCGATGAAATCTGAACTCCCTTTCAGGCCAGGAATAGCTGTTGAGGTTAGAGCTGATGGAGGTTTGAAACGACCAGTTTTCAGGCATTTAATCCAGCATCTATTGAACATCGAGTCGAGCAATCTCGCTTGGAACCAATGCAGGGGATTCCACCTTCGATATGGATCAAATAAGTTGATGTTCTTTACCAAACCGATTTCACATTTTTCTCCATGTTCCATGGCTTTGAGCGCCCGATAACATGCAGCATGTGCTTTCATCATGTTCATGGCCACACTTCGTGCTCGTTTGAAGGAACGAACGCCAGGTGGAAATTCACCAAGCACGTAGCCCATTGTCGTGAACACTGCGGGTTCATTGATGGTGCACCACCACTCTACTCGGTCACTTAACAACGCAAACATCCGGGTTGAGAAGTCAACCCAATGGTGAATGTTCTCCTCACGTTCAAATCCTCCTTGTTCTTCCCACCAAATCGGTTGTGTAAAGTGGTGCAAGGTCGCCATCGGCTGAATACCTCTAGAAAGGAGTTCATCAACCAAATCGCTGTACCATTGGGCTGCTTCTTGGTTCCACTCGCCTTGAGCGGGGACGATTCTTGACCATTCAATCGAGAAACGGTAGTGAGAAACGCCGAGGTCTTTGATCAGCCCAACATCATCGGTTCTTCGATGCCAATGATCACAGGCTTCGCCGCTTAATTGCTGGCTCTTGGAGCCAGGCTCGAACGCTGACCAATTGTTGGTGTTTCCACCTTCAATTTGATGCGATGCAGTGGCCACACCCCACATGAAGTCGCTTGAAAAAGCACGTCCTTGAGCAAGGGGTTTGTAATCGACCTCGGTCCAATCACGGTGTTCCTCGGTCCACATGATTCGACCATCTGGGGGCGATAAAAGAGTCTTATGCACCAGAGTGTGTTCTTCATGATTGCAGTCTATCGAGATTATGCTTTGGTTGTGAGGTGCGGATAGCGGGAGTTGAACCCACGACAAAAGGTTGGAAACCTCCTATGATACCACTTCACCATATCCGCACGATGTGGTAATCCTTCCGAGAAGCCTCTCATTATTGAGGCAATCGGTCGAACTTCTCTGGGGCATTAACCCATGCCGGGAGGAGGCGGAGGTACCCTTCCGCCAAAGCCGAAGGCTTGGCGACGAGGGTCAACACCAGCATTCGCACTTCGCTCAAGCCGCTGGCTCACAAGATCCCTTGCTCGCTCCAACCGCTCTTCTGCAGCTTTCTTTTTGCTTGCGTTTCCTCTGATGACGAGCATGCCCATGAGGAAGAACAAGACTAGGCCGCCGAGTGCAGCCTGGAATATTGCGTTTTCCATCAGCGATGACAACAGGCTTTGATCTGCACTGTTGTCTTCCTCGACCACAATGTTCGAATCAAAGGCTTGCAATGAAATCGAGACCGTATCCATGGCAATATCCGATCCTGGCTCTTTGGCAACAAGAACAAGCTGATAGGAGCCAGCGTACCGAACAACACCGTCGAATGTGATGGTTTGTGAACCTCCGCTGTTCGGAGTGAAGGTTATGACTTGAGTTTGTGAACTTGCAGTAATTGCACTCATAGCCTGCCATTCAACCCTTACAGTCACTTCTTCAATTTCAGTTGTGACTGTGCATTGGAAGTTGAACCAGCCACCACCGACAATATCGATGTCGTCAATGGTTGTGCACTCCATGCTACCTTCGGCAGAGTTTCTTGCCGGGTCGCTTGGCCAATGGTCTGGCTTGAACGCTCCAGCAGATTCGTTATCACCCCAGCCATCGCCATCTTGGTCAGACCATTGGCTCTGTTCGTAAGGGAATTTATCCTCATCATCACTATAGCCGTCATTGTCCGCATCAGGACATCCTCTGGTCGTGCCGAGGTTCGATGTGCCAAAGGTGGTTGGACAGCCATCACCGTCGGTTCCATTTGGATTGTCACCATAGCCGTCTTCATCAGTATCGTACCACTGTGTAGCATCGCCAAGCCAAAGATCTGCTTGGTCACTCACACCATCACTGTCATCATCTGGGCAACCGAACCGGTCTGTGGACGAGGTGCCAACAACGGTCGGACATGCATCAGGTTGTGTTCCATTCGGATTGTCGCCATAGCCGTCGCCATCTTGGTCTGCCCATTGTGTGGGGTCGTCTGGGAAGGCATCGTTGCCTTGAGAGGAACCATCATTATCACCATCGGGGCAACCATAGACGTCGACATTCGAAAGCCCATACTCAGTCGGGCATGCATCCGGAAGAACTCCTGAAGCATTGTCACCATAACCGTCACCGTCTTGGTCGGCCCATTGTGTTGGTTCGAGTGGGAGAGCATCAGCGCCATTGCTCTCATTCCAATCAATGTCATTGCCACCGGCAATGGTTGGATCCGAGTAGCCATCGCCATCCGTGTCTCGGCATCCGATTCGGTCTTGGGTTGAGTTTCCAGGAACTAATATACAGCTGTCTTGGAGGTCATCAATGCCATCGCTATCCGAATCTTGTGATCTGGTCGGGTCGTTCGGGAACGCATCGCTCATGTTCGACATACCATCGCCATCATCATCGGGGCATCCAAATCGATCAAGTGTTGAGTTACCTGGTACGCCCGGGCAGGCATCTGGTTGTGGACCTGTGGCATTATCGCCGTAGCCGTCACCGTCTTGATCGAGCCATTGACCCGGTTCATTTGGAAGCGCATCATTGGCATCATCCCAGCCATCACCGTCTGTGTCGAGGCACCCGTATCGATTTCCATTGGTTGAATTTCCGGCAACACCAGGGCATGCGTCGGGTGTTGTTCCACCCGCATTGTCACCATAACCGTCGTTGTCGATGTCTGACCACTGCGTGATGTCGTTTGGATGGCTGTCTTCTTGATCAGCCCATCCGTCTTGATCCAGATCAGTACAGCCTAAGGTGCCATTCTGCCAAGAATTGCCGGATTGAGTCGGACAATCATCGGCAAGATTCCCGGAAGCATTGTCGCCAAACCCATCGCCATCTGCATCTGAAACTTGTGTGGGGTCGGTCTTGAACGCATCAGAGCCGTTGTCTACAGTCCAATTTGCATCTGGGTCTGAAACACCGTCTCCATCGGTATCGGGACATCCAATGCGGTCGATTGTTGAGTTTCCTGCATATAGCGGGCATGCGTCGTCAATTTGATCGGCGATTCCATCCAAATCATAGTCTGACCAGCGGAGGATGTCCGCAGGGTAGGCATCTGCACCTTCGGCAGCACCCCAACCCGCATCTGGATCAGAATAGGTATCACCATCAGAATCAGGACATCCATAGCGGTCACTGGTCGATGTGCCTGCATCATTGATACACGCATCAGGTGTTGTTCCACCGGGGTTATCGCCGTATCCATCGCTGTCAGTGTCGCTCCACTGAGTCGAATCTGAAGGCCAAACGTCCGCCCCGTCTGTGATTGACCAGACTGGGCCATTTGTGCCCGTGAGGTCCTCATCCGAAGAGCCGTCACCGTCCGAATCAGGACAACCATGTCGGTCTCGTGTCGATGTGCCAGCAACCGAAGGACAGAGGTCAGGTTGATTCCCTGCTGCGTTGTCGCCAAACCCGTCACCATCAGCGTCGCTCCATTGAGTGATGTCGAATCTGAAGGCATCCGCTCCATCAGCTACAGTATAATCTGAAGTTGGGTCGGCATAGCCATCGCCATCTGTATCGGTGCACCCGAGGCGACCAAGTTCAGTTGATGTTCCACTCACATTGGGGCAGTCATCTGCGTTGTTTCCTGAACTGTTGTCACCATAGCCGTCGCCGTCGGTGTCGACCCATTGTGTGTTGTCGCTTGGGAATGCATCAGCACCGTTTGCAGAAGCGTTCCATGTGGCGTCGGGGTCAGAGTAGCCGTCTCCATCGCTGTCTGTACAGCCATTTCGATCTTCACTCGATGTTCCATTGATGGTTGGACAACTGTCGCCCAACGTAGCAGGCGGGGGGTTATCGCCGTAGCCATCCCCATCGCTGTCGACCCATTGTGTCGAGTCGCCTGTGAATGCGTCAGCTCCATCACTCACCCACCACACAGGACCATTGGTCCCTGTCGGGTCGGGGTCGGAGTAGCCATCGCCATCATCATCGGGGCAACCGTTTCGATCATTGCTCGATGTACCAAAGACATCCTTACAACCATCAGCTCCTTGGATGATGGTCCATCCCCCGAGGTTTGTTTCAGGGTCTGAATATGTGTCATTGTCACTGTCGATGCAACCGTACCGGTCTCCAGAGGATGTTCCAGCCGTACTTGGACAGGAATCGGGGTTGGTACCCGAGGGATTGTCGCCGTATCCATCGCCATCTTGATCAGCCCATTGTGTGGAATCGTTGATGAACGCGTCTGCTCCGTTTGAGAGTGTCCAGTTGAAACTCGGATCAGAATATCCATCGCCGTCTGTATCAGGGCAACCGAGTCGGTCGATGGTGGAGGTTCCAAAGGTAAATGCACATTCATCATCTTCATCCACGGTTCCGTCAAGGTCAGCGTCTTGCGTGAGGTTCACCATGGTGTATCCGGAATTTACCGCAACTGAGAAGAATTGGGGACCGACTGAAACAGACGTTCCAAGAATGTGAATTTCCCAAACGCCTTGAGCAGGGGTTGCGAAGGTCAAACCTTTGAGGTTGTTTGTGCTGTCAGAGAGGTTGGTCCATGTGCCATCGGGTGCTTTGATGGCCAGATCAACATCATTCACGAGGTTTGCAGAAACCACGGGGCTGCTTGTCGCATCGTTGTATGAGAGCATAATTTGCATTGTAGGTGCTGCGTTAGGAACCGAAATACTCCATCCCCTTTCCTCACCAGTGGATAATGATTCCCTGTCGACAAATGACGCTGATATAGCGCTTGAAAGATTCAATCTTCCCCAACCTTCGTGATTGTTCGGTGCGGTTTGACCAGCGCCGTCAGTCACATCGTTATACTGTCCCATCATGTCAACTGAAGTTGCGGCAAAGATACCCTTCACTAGGGCAGATGAAGGATTGGCATGGTTTGTATTTTCAATCAGATGTTGAAGCAGGAGTGCAGTAGCACCAGCGGAGACAGGTGTGGCCATACTTGTCCCGCTCATGAAGGTATAATCGCCGCTTCCACCAGCTCCAGGGTCACGAGAACGAGTCGACAAAATGTTCGTTCCTGGGGCAGAGAAATCAGGCTTCAGTCGACCATCATCTGTCGGGCCTCGAGATGAGAATGTTGCCATTCCCGAGATATTGTTGGATGCCCAAGCGGGCCACGAACCGGTTGCATTGGAGCGGAAGTTTTCACTTGCTCCAATCGAAATCACGTTTTTCGCAGTTGCTGGAGAGCCCATGCTGTCTTCGTCGATTTTACCATCGCCATCGCCATCTGTTCCCTCGTTCGCAGCAGCGAACATGATGACCAAATTGTCATGTTCAAGAGCACTCATGTCGGCTTGCATCGAACTTGTTGTGTACATTCCTGCTACGGGGGATCCCCACGAGTTGGTGTGGACCCTGCTTCCGTTAGCCACAGCAAGGTCGAACATGTCTCCGAGGTCATTTGGGATTGGAGCAAGCGTGCCGCTGTGCTCGAGCGCATGGACAAGAAGCTGCGCTTCTGGTGCCATGCCTTTGACATCGGACCATGTTGTACCGTCCCCCAAAACCGAACCTGCAACGTGGGTGCCATGACCGTGGTCATCGTTTGCACCGTCATCGCAAGATCCGGGCCCGCTCGATCCCCAAGAGCATGAAGATGAAGGGATTGGGAAGGAAAGAATACCTTTGATGTGGTCTTTGAAGTCAGGGTGGGTTGCAGAATTGTTGACTCCGTTATCGAGTCCCGTATCGCCAACCGTCACCACAATTCCGCTTCCATCGAGGTCACCCCAACTCGCATCTCGAGCTGCCATGAATGAGGCATTCCACAGATCGTCTGCATGTATGATTGTTGCAGCAACATCGTTGTTGAGTTTGAAATGCGGGTTGGTTTCAATCCATTCAACGGCACCATTCGATGCAAGCCACTGAATTCCTGATGTTTCGGCAACAGCAGTAGCAAACCGTCCGGTGTGAGAGTCAAGGACAAGGTCATCCCGCGACTCGAAGCCTTCGGGCAACTCGGTTCCAGAGAGAACCAAGCTGACAATCGCTTTACCTTCGATGGAATAGGGGTTGAAGTGAGTCTTTTCCAGTCCGAGAACTCCTCTCACGAGGTCCTCTCTCAATTTGTCCACGGCGTCAAGTTGAACCAAACCTTCGACCTCAAGTTTGGCGAGTTGTTCTGTCGAATGACCCTGCAATTCACATTGGAATCCATTTGGAGGCAAGAAGGTGAAACAATCGATTCCAGCATCTTCGAGTTCGTAAAACCATTCGGTTGGAATGGGCATTTCGTGTGTGAGGACGTACCACCCGTTGAGGCTCGTTCCTTGCCCAGTCCATGCAGGCCAATCTTCGACGGCGACGACACTCATGTCCCTATACAGGAGGTTGATTTCTCCGACGCCCTCATCAGCATCAAACCAACCATTTGCAGTCTCAAAGCTTGGTGCCAATCCAATGGCACTCAAGAGATCCAAATCCACATCTGTGTTCACTTCGGACTCAGGCGCCAAAGACGGTGCTGCGTAGGTGATTGGTGCCAAGACTTGGATGAGCATCAGTGCGGAAAATGTAACTGCGCGGACACGTCGGGTATTCGTCATGTTCCACCACAGGCACGGCTCCCAAATGAATGATTGGTTGGTATGCCTGTGCATCGACACTGCCAGCGAGGGTTCAAATGCCGTGCAGTCGGCGCTGAGAACATGTCGAGGGGGCGCAGTGGTACCAGCGACGCGATGGCGCCTGAAGACATCAACGAAAACCACCAAGTTTTGGGCCGTCAAGTATGGCGCGTTGTCCCTTATGCAAAGCGCTACCCACGTCGGCTTTTGGCAGGATTCTTCGGAAACGCATGCGCACGAATCGTCGATCTTGTTCCCTTTGTCGCCATTGGGTGGGCTGTTGATTATTTCACTTCAAAAACTGGGGGTGGGGTTGGAACAATGGTTGGCCCCACCTTCATTCAAGACGCGGTCACCTCTATCCACAGTGATCCGGCCGTTGGCTACGGTGTGATGATTTTCTTGGGCTTTGCTATGCTCGCAGTCTTTCAAGGGATTTCAGAATATTCATGGCAAACACTTGGCTACAAAATTCAACACGACTTGCGAATGGACGCAACCCGCTCGCTGATTGACATGGAAGCCTCCTACTACGACATGCGTCAAACAGGTCAAATCATGTCGGTGCTCTCAAGTGACGTCAATCAATTGGAAGATGTTGTTTCGGATTCATCAACTTCGATCATCAGGATTGTTTTCACCTTCCTGACAGCATTTGTGATTCTCGTTTCAATGTCTTGGAAACTGGCAGCCGTATTATTCGGCCCAATTATTTTCATCATCCCTTGTGTCTACTGGTTTTCCACACGAGTCCAGCGAAAATACCGCAAGCAACGAGAATCAACTGGCGACATCCACGCTGTGTTGGAGAACCTCATCAGCGGTATTTCGGTCGTCCAGGCTTACAACGCTCAAACATGGGAAGCAGATCGAGTCAGCAGGGAATCGGGGTCCTACCGCGATCAAGCCATGGGTGCAAGCCGAGACCGAAATCGATTCCTTCCTATGATTTACGTCATTGCAGGTGTTGCTTTTGGTTTGCTCGTCACCGCTGGTGGATGGTTGGCAAGTGAAGGTGAGATTTCGACAGGACAACTCGTGACATTCCTTCTCATCAGCACTCGAATGACCATGCCTATGTTCATCTTTGGAATACTCATTAACCAGCTCCAACGTGGAGAAGCAGCAGCACGACGCGTGTTCGCTGCGATTGATTTAGAGCCAACAATCACCGATGAAGAAGACGCAGTAGATTTGGACTCAGGCATTACTTCTGTTGAATTCCGTGACGTCCACTTCACCTATCCAAACACCACAATCAAAGTGCTTAGTGGCATCTCATTCAAAGCAGAAGGTGGCGATTTCTTGGGCGTCATGGGCCACACTGGGGCTGGAAAAACGACCATTCTGAAGTTATTGATGCGCTATTATGTCCCAGACAGCGGTGATGTTCTGATCAACGGCCGTAGCATCAATGATTACACCCTTGATTCAGTTCGTGACAAAATCGGATTCGTTTCACAGGAACCGTTCCTCTTTTATGGAACGGTACGGGACAACGTCAAGTACAATCAAGAAGCGACAGAAGAAGAACTTGAGGCAGCACTCAAACTTGCTGGGGCATGGGATTTCATTCAGGAATTACAGGACAAACTCGACACCATGGTCGGTGATCGCGGTGCTAAACTGAGCGGTGGCCAACGCGCTCGAGTCTCCCTTGCTCGAGCGTTGCTGAAGCACCCGAGTCTACTCATACTCGATGAAGCCTCAAGCGCCCTTGATGCTGAAACAGAACGCCGTATCCAAGAGAACTTGATCGCATCGGGATCAGACCGTGCTACCATCGCTGTGGCCCACCGCCTGAGCACGATTCGCAACGCCAATGAGATTCTTTCAATGGTTGACGGCGCTGTTGTGGAACGTGGCACCCACGACTCATTGGTTGCTGCTGGTGGAGTCTATGCAAGTCAGTGGACCATCCAAACAGGTGACATGGCTGGCTTGAGCACAGTCGACGACTAAGTTCGCTTTCGAATCGGGCGAAGAACTGCGGTTTCTTCATCGCCTTTAGCGAACCAAGAGTCACCCATGATAATCGTGAATGAGAGTAAAAAGAACAACGGTATGCCGATGATGAGCGACCAGATGCCAAGGCTGAGTCCGCTGAAAAAGTACTCTTCAAACATTTCAGAAATGAGAATGACGCCAACGAAAACGACGATTCTTGTGACCCAAAGTGCCGCCCTTACTAGACCCCAAATTTCCTCTTCATCGGTGCGAGTATCAGGCTGGTCCAAATCGGCAAGCCGTTCTCGAAGGGTGCGACGCGCCATAAGCTTCGCTTGTTTTCTGTATCAAAGGTGTTCCCTTTGTTCAGGGCGTCTACACTGGGATTTTAGCAGAGCATCCTTGACGCCAATTCACTCATACCGCTTGGGCTTGAGTGGAGTGCCGTTTGCACCTTCAAGGGCGAGCGTAAATGCTTCTGGCGCTGTATTTAATTCTGATAATTCCAATGTATTCTGTTCGCCAAAGCCCATTTTTTCGAACATCTCAGGAGAGAAGGAGAAGCCTTCCTGGCCAACATATTTCGCCCTTGAGACTCGAGTTGTTAGTCGCGCATATCCGTGACGCCACAGGGCAAGTGCTGTGATTGCATCTTGGCTTGTTGGGCGCTTGTAGGGGAATGAAGAGAATGGGGCGGTGAGGACTGATTCAGGAACCAGCGAATTCCCTGGGCGTTCAATACGTCCTTTTTTGGCCACGCTGCGAATAAAACGCCATCGAATGGAGCGATGCGAGCGATCGGCATAAGCAACATCAGTGAGGTAGCGCTGCTCAAATTCATAGACAATGGATTTGATATCATCCCAAACACTCTTTGCCATTCCATAGCCCCAGAAGTGGCGGTTGGTAGCGATAACTTCATTGGTTTGGGAAGCTTGTGTTTCTACTGCATCATGATTGATGTTGTAAGCCATCACAGTGCCAATATCATTGTATTCCATGCTCCAATCCATCATGTTGAGGAGGGTGGCGACATAACTTGGAGCAAGCACCATGTCGTCTTCAAAAAGAAGCACTCTGTCGTAGTTTTGTTGATCGAAAAGACTTCTCCTTGCATCGATAAGGTGCCTTCCAATGCCCCAGTTCTCGTCACGAGCAACCACGGTGATGTTCTCGAATGAGGAGGAATCAATACGCTTACGCAACGCTTCTTGGTTGGCTTTTGGACCGCCATCAAGGTAAACGTGTAGATCACAGTGATGGGCTTCTGGATTTGCTTCTAGGCTTGTCAGTGTCTCGTCGAAGTAATCAACGCGATTGAATCCGATGAGCAGCAAAGCGGTTTTCATTCACTCACCATGCTCAATCAAGCGGTGCGGACCCGGTCATCGATTTGTGCACCTTCGCCGGCCTTACCGCCAGTTCGACGGATTTCACGCCACGCTTTGTTGACACCTTGGCCGTATGCCCAGTGGGCTAAGAACACGAATAAGGGTGCTAAAAAGGCCGTTCCAAAGGATCGGTGTGGAGAGGTTCCAATCGCTGCACCAAGCCACGCAAGGGCAATGTAAAATCCGATGAAAACGGGGAGGATATGTGCAAATACTCGCTCAATTGTCCATTCTCCGGAAAGGGTCAACCAGTACTCATCAGCGAGTCCACCGTTCAGGATGCCATAGATCATAGCGAGGAGGGTAGCGACAACCAACCACGGGAAGAATCCGATTGCAGTGTGGGACCATACTGCGATTTCAGGCCAGCGCTTGTTGGCGACCATCCGTGTGTAGCCGTAATTCCGCATTTGCTTCATGTACGGTTTGAATGGGCGTCGGCGGCGGTGAGGCATCACATTGGAAGGGTCGATGAACAGCTTGTGGCCAGCACGTTGGATCTTCGCATCAAGAACCACGTCTTCAGCACCAATGCAACCTGGCTCAAAGAAGTCCACTTCCCTCAGGTTCGCCATTCTGTGAGCACAATTGACGCCTGGATTGTGAGTGATTGGAACGAGATCACCCTTTGGCTGGGCACCATATCGAGTGCCAGCCGTCATGAATCGGGTGCAGAATGCAACATCAGCACATTTTGCCCCGAATGGATCTTCATCGGGTGCAAAGTTAGGCCCGCCGACCGCACCCACTTCATCGTCTTTGAACCACCGAACTAATTTCTCGACCCAGTCCAATGGAGGGATGGTGTCGTCATCGGTAAACAGTACGAGTTCATGGTCCATTTGTCGAAGGGCAAAGTTGCAAGCATCGGCACGGTTTCTCGAAGGATCTTCAATCCATGTAGCGCCGTACTTTTCGCACACTTGCTTGGTGTGGTCCTTTGATTTGGAGTCGGCGATGATGACTTCGAAATCGTTGTAGGTTTGTTTGGAAAGCCGTTCGAGCACGATGTCGAGTTCATCGGCGTTATTGATGGTTGGAATCAACACTGCAATTTTGAACGGGGTTCCATCGTCTTTCAACAAAGGGTCAACCGAGCCAGTTGTGCCGCTCATGGTACGGCGAAGGTCGCTTTCCATAAGAATGCAAGGGCTTTGCGATGAGCAAATGAAGTTCATGCGCGGTGAATATCGAATGACGGAATTACCGCGCCCGACGCCCCCTTTTTATTGAGGAGAGATGTTAAGTTCATAAGCCGTCGAAGAAGCAAGCAAAATAGAGAGGGGTGTATCTCATATG
>VMHT01182365.1_pt1 | contig 15144 bp, 17 predicted proteins | sample 4693611 | NCBI WGS metagenome assembly VMHT01 (sample SAMN12280063, study PRJNA550983) | marine metagenome | isolation source: seawater sampled from same location over 5 years 0.02-0.2 micron viral filtrate | place: USA: collected off the coast of southern California halfway between the port... ... | reverse complement strand
TGTTCGACGCGGCTGATACGTCTAAGGATCGCCATGCGGCCGCGCTCATCCTTGAGTCGGTGCAACCACTCTCGAAAGACCTGTGTGGTGATCACGGCGTTCATGCAGCACCTGTATCCAATAGGATACAATGAGGGCGCCCATGTTTGCCACCCATTTTTTGACTTCCGTTCTTGGTCACAATCCACCTCCTTGTATTGAAGGAGCAGAGTGCCACTGGCGTTAGCGGTCTGGCTGTGGGCAACGGCGGAAAAATGAGTCAGTGATTCGAGGGCGTATTTGTAAGGGCCCGGGCGGGCGGCCCAGACGACGGGTATCCAAGCCGTAAGAAGGGATAGGCGCGCTTTGAGGCTTCCTTCACGGCTAGAAAGCTGGCAAAGCAGGGCAAAAAGGCGGAAAAACCGTGTCAGAAGGATGGGAAAACGCCATTTTGCGTGCGCGACAACAAAAGTTGCGGTTCGCGCAAATATCCGAAAGATTGAAGGGGTTGGTGCTTCCGCAGCGCAAGGCTACGTGAAGAAAGGGGACGCACAACGCCGAAATGAGCGCATTAGATTTCTGTAACTGTCTGATAACAATGGAACAATTAAGCGGACCATATGGGCGCTTTATTTTAGTCGCAAATTGCGGCGAAATTCTCTTCATACGCGACGCACGCAAGGGGTAGGCTCCAAGAAAAACAAACCCAACTGCTACCGCAAAGGGGGAGTTATGCCCGGCAAGGATCGCCTTCTGCTCGCGGGTCACCCGCACCACCTGGTGCGCAAAAGCCGCGACCAGCAACCTGTCTTTCTCGATGAAGCCGACTACACCTACTGTATAGGGCAGATACGGGAGCTCAGCAAAGAGTACAAGCTGGCCATTCACGCCTATTGTCTCTTGCCAAACGGCCTGCACATCGTTGCCACGCCGTTGGAAGACCCGGCCAACCTGTCCACGTTCATGAAGGCGCTCTCGTGCCGTACCTCGCTGAGGCGCAAGCATCTTCATGGCCGTAACTCAGTATGGGAAATGCGCTACCGCTCCAGCCCGGTGGAGCCGGGGCAATGGCTGCTCGCCTGTATGTGCTACATCGAGCGGCTGCCGGTGATTCACAAGCTCGCTTCGTCAGCCTATCACTACCACCGAAGCAGCTACCGCATGCGGCTTGGCAAAACAGGTCAGTATTGGCTGAACGACCCGGAGGAGTACGCCCGTCTGGGCGGCACCATCCATGAGCGGGCGGAAGCGTATCGCGTGTATATGAGCAACGGCTTGGACCGGAACGAAGAGAAGATGATTTATACGGCCGTAAAGCGCTGCAAGCTGACCGGCTCGATCCGGTTCGTGAAGGAGGTATACCGCGAATACGGAGTGCTCGGCGTCAACCGGGGGCCGGGGCGGCCGCGCAAGTACCGGAAACCGCCCGCCAGTTGACCGCCAATTCACGATAGCAAAGGCGGGGCTTCTTCTGTTTGCCGCCGCACCTCATTGCGGCGGAATAATCCGCACGGTGCCAGTTCGGTGTGGGAGGTGCGCGACCACCTCCGCCCAGTAAAGCCCGGGCAATGGCTGCTCCCTTGTATGCGCTATATCAAGCGGTTGCCGCCGGTAGTCCGCAGGCTCGCCTCGTCCGCCTATGCCTACCACCGCAGCAGCTACCGCATGCGGCTGCGTAAAACGCACCAGTACTAGCGCTAACTGGACGAGTCGGAAGAGTATGCCCGCCCGGCGGGCAGCATCGAGGATCCGGCCGAAGCCTACTGCATGTGCGTGAGTAACGGCGTGGACGCCAACGAAGAGGTAATGATCGACACCGTCGTCAAGCTCAGCAAGCTCACCGGCGTGGTTTGTGAAGGAGGTGTGCCGCAAGTACGGGCGCTCGGCATCAACCGGGGACGGGGCGGGGGCGGCGGCGCAAGCATCGTAAGAAACCGGCTGACTGATGCACTATATCATATGGAAATCTGTTCCAGAGTTCGATCTGTGGCCAGTCAGGCGGCGACAAAGCACTATCACTTATTGAAATAGATTGCCTACACTGGTTGCACCCAGAACGCGATTGCCTAGATTCTCCAGCGCAACTTGACAGGCTCCTCCTAGGCGCAGACCAAGCGCGACGGACAACCATCGGGTTAGCCGGCGATGCAGTCATTTCAGGTTAGATCGGCGCAAGCCTGCCTTTTTCAGGCCGTTAAGCCATTCTCCTATAAATTGGCGAGGATCATCGGGTAGAAGATCTTACATCATCTGCTCGTGAGAGAATAGCAGATACATATGCGATATCGTGCTCCTCGATGAGCACTTTGTTCATCCCGGAGTCGAGTGCGGCAGGCGCGAGCGGGATTATTCATCGTGGTATAAAAAAATAGCTTTATACGGGACGGAAGGTACATGTCGGTTCGGGAGAAGTCGGATAATCTGTCAAATAGCGAGGGCCATTCTCAAATAAGAAATACTAGTTAAGATGAAAAAGAGGCAGATCACGAAATCTGCGCTGCATTTTTAGTCTCTTTCAAAAACTTGGTGCGCACTCGGCGCACCAAGTGTATATCGAATAGTACTTATCAGTGATAAGCGTCGATATCAATCGCATCGCTGGTTTCGCCTGTATCGATGACGCCATTGTCGTTCAAGTCAGAACTGGGAACCACCGAGATAAGGCCATCAACGGTGCAGGTGCTACCAATAGTTGTTCCGTTGAAGCGAAACTCGGAAGGCAAATCTGTACCGCCGGTCGGAGTGTTACGAAACTCAACTGGAACGTTATCACCTGAACAGTTCCCAAGAGGCGTACTCACTTGAACGTTGTCGAAGGTGCCGGGGACCCAGGTGCTATCCGTTTGCGATGTGCCCAAGGGAGGTGCACTGTCGGTGATTGGGTCAGAGGGCCAGCTGAAAGTGAAGCCGACAAGATCACAGTTTGTATCGTTGGCGGCGCCGACATCGGAATCACCATCAGTTACTGTAATCGAAATAGTGCTACCGTTGTCGACCACGTTTCCTTTTAATGCAAGCTTACAATCAACACTCACAGGCCCGAAAATTGTGTCTTTGGTTAACACAACTCGATCACCTTCGAAGATGTAAGAGCCTCCGCCCGTTGGATCTAATGTTGCTTGGGCGAGACCTGAACCAAGAATGCCGATGGCTGCCACAGCACCAGGAATAGCATTGATGATTTTCATGATTTTCTCCTTGAATTATAAATGTTATTTTCCAATAGTTTCCATTTCGCCTATGACGCCTCGTTGGCGTCGATTAAAAAATGTCAAATACTGGCATCATGTTCAACGGTTAGATAAAAATTGTTTTTTGATAAAAAGGGTAATGAAAGTCGGGTCATTAAAAGATGATATTAATCATAAGATTAGCGATTAACATGTGAATGATTTTAATGTAACTTGTGAGATGTTTCTATACAGAATTGGTATGGGGTGGTTGATTTTCCTTCTTGATTCAGGCCATGAAGAGAGTAAGATTTTAGTGTTTCTTGAACCGCCGCCAGTTTTCTAAACGCCTTTCAGCCACACCAAAATGGCTCACAGAGAGTACCCCTAGTTCGTCAAGATAGTTGTTGACTGCTTGATTCAGAGGGCAACCGTGCCCCGCTCCTCCCAGGAACATAAGCAGGCGACCCTTTAGAAGATGGCGTAAGCTTTCCCGCCAAGTAGAAACCGTAAAAGTAGAACTTTGGGCTTGGTGAATGCCTCGGCGGGCGTCCGTCCGTGCAGGCTGTCGTGATCGCATTCCTCGTTGTATTCCAGCATCCAGGCCCAGCTGATCCCCCGGACCTCCTCCAAGTCCCGGAACAGAGAGGTATCCAGCACCTCTTGCCGGTAACTGCGGTTGAACCGCTCGATATAGGCATTTTGACTCGGCTTACCCGGCTCGATGTAATTCAGCAAGATGCCCTGGTATCGGCACCAGTCCGCGAACGCTTCGCCCAGGAACTCAGGGCCGTTGTCGGTTCTCAAGATATCCAGTAGCCCGCGCTCTGCTTTTAACTGCTCGAACACTCGGACCAGCCTGCGGCTGGGTAAGGACGTGTCGACTTCAATCGCCAGGATTTCCCGGTTGAAGCCGTCCAGTACGTTGAAGGTGCGGAATCGTAGACCGCTGTACAGTCCATCGATCATAAAATCCGTCGAACACCCGGTAAACCCGTTTGTGATTCCACCGGTAGCCCTGCCGACGCAGCCGCCGGAACAGCTTCCAGAACCCCAAATCCGGCTTCGACTCCGCCAGCGCTGAGAGGGCCTCGATCACCGTCCGGTCGCGCTCAAGCCAGTCGGTCATCGACTTGTACCAGGCCGCCCGGGGCAGGCTCATACAACGGCAGGCGGCGCGCACCGACAACCGGTGTGCCTCGGCCAAATAGCGAACAGCATCGCGCTTCTCTGGCGGCCTTAGAGTTTTTTTGGATCAGATATTTCATGGCGTTGTTCTCCAGCGCCATGTCGGCGTACATCCGTTTGAGCTTGGCGTTCTCAACTTCCAGCTCCTTCAGGCGCTTCAACTCCGACGCGCCCAGGCCACCGTACTTAGTAGGCCGAACTGATGCCGTGCTTGCGGCAGACCTCTTTCACCGGCAGGCCCGCCTCCGCCACGTTCAGGATCAATACGATCTGGGTTTCCGTGAATTGGGATCTTTTCATGGGACCTCTCCTCATTGGCTGATTGTGCCAAATTTCTACCTTGGAGTGGTCTACCTAAGGGGGAAGTTTACGGATTGGCGAGTGCCTTGAAAACTAATAGCGGTTTAGGTACCGACCCCGAGTTGGTCCTCGGGGTCGGCGTATTTTTATTTAATGGGTTTTGAGATGTATTTAATATGAGCTCCGCCTATAGGTATTTCAAGATCGATTAAGCCACCTATAGCGTAAAGGTTAGTGTTACTGAAGTCTTCGTTAAAAATATGGCCTTTAATCTCTATACTGTTAGAGTTGAATTGACTAACACTCATTCTTCCATCGGGAAGAAAATCTACATTTCCGCTAAGTTTTAATGACACAGGAACACTAATGAGTTCGTGATGCCATTGAAATGAAATTACAGGTCGAAGATCAAGGTAATCTTCTAACGCGAGCGCATCCACATAAGCGTCGACCTGGGCTCTTAGATTGAGCTCCCCATCTTCCACTCCCAGCCAGCCTTGAATTGGTTGGCTTCTTAGGCAAGGATTGCTCGGTTCGTCAATACAGTTCGGGTCGTTTTTTGCATATCTCATCCGCATTCTTTGTGGTCCCGATTCAACACCTAAAACGAATTGTCCAGAGACCGTAATGGCAAAGGTTGGAATGGATGTTACCATAACTTGACCCGGCCATATTTTCACATCGATGGCATCAAGCTGAGGGTTATAGTTACCCACTTCCGCGATAATGGAACTATTCAGGTAAACAAACTTGTTTTTAGGGCAAGTGGAAGGCGTCGTCATATCGCTTTCGTAACCACACCCTGTATTTAGCCCTTCAATTTGTGGCACTTGAAGACCATTGTTAATCGTCAAATATTTCAAACCTGAAGTCTGTTTCGACAGTAGTTTTGAGCTATTCGGCACCGGTTTTATACCTTCAGGGTCTAAGCAAGGACCGTTGCCGGTGCAGGAATTTGGATCTGATGGCGCAGCTTCACCTAGTCCAATCTCTTCAGCGGTAAAATTCTTAGCGTCGAGATTGAAGGTCTGGGGGAATTGGCCAAGCATATTTTCTAGGTTTACCTCAGAGAAGAAATTGGCATTATTGTCAGAGGAGGGCGCGGATAGTATTTGAAGGACACTGTCTGTAGCTGCCCCCCCCCTGAAGTATTGCACCATGTCAGGCCCCCCGGCATTTGTTTCGACGGGCGTCTCTATAATTCCTAGACCGTTGTCAATACTGACTACTTCTGTTTTTCGGAGTTGAGTTTGTATTGGCAGTCCGTCAATATCACAAACCGATTGAGTGCCATCACATATTGCAGTTGTACTATTGGTCATGTCGTTGGTTGAGGAGATCGTGTACCGATATAATTGTCCATCCTGCCAGGTCTGATTGGGCCAAAATATAATCATATTTGATTGAACGGCGATCTGACCGTCGACAGAGGTGCTCGTAGAGGTGCTTAAATCAATTTTCTCTACCAGAAAAGTTTTTCCGTTTTCGACGGATGCGGAGTCAATGGGTTTGGATAGCTGTACGATAATCGGCCGGTTTTTTGGTAAATAAGGCAGTCTCATAACATCATCGGGTCTACGTGTGATCCGTTCGTAGTCCGAAGGATCGACGGGGCTGCTAGCGTTAAGAAAAGGATCGGGGCTTGAATAGTTGCTTTTCATTCCGCTTTTACATACACCTATTATATTGTTTTGTAAGTCTATGCTGGTTTCTTCTAAGACGCATGGGTAACCTGGATAGGTGCTCAATACGATAGGTGACTGATTCGGAATCTCACGCTTAACGTTAACGAACGCTCCGTTTTCGACCCCAGTATAATGCGCCATTTCCACGATGGTGGGTAGCTCAAACTGCAAAGGGACTTGCTGTGGCTCGTACGGGTTACCAGCCAAATCCGTAATACCTGGTCCTATGGAAATCTCGTAAACGTGACTATTAATCACGTTCATGTCGTTGCGACTTTGCCGAGTATTCTCAAGTTTTTTTTCAGGATCGATAACCAATGCGGACCCGTCGACCTTAATATTAGCCGGGATTATGTCCCCGCCCTGCTCGCGGAGGGTTATTGAATTAGAATTAACGGTTTCTCTCGCGAGCGACTCACTAAAGTTGAGTACGATTGAATCGCCAACCTTGAAGTTTTCTGCGTTGTCGCCCGGTACCCAGCTTTGTAGCTCGGGCTGTATTGTATCCTGTGTCACTTGCGGCGGGTTATTCTGGTCCTTATAAGACTGCAGCTGGAAGCTCAACATGGCGTAGCCGTATTCCTGGCCCAGGATATTGGGCTCAACCACGCTTACTGCATCCAGATTCAACACGCCGGCAGTGGGGTCCACTTCCGCCAGGCCCACCAGCTCGATGTGCAGCAAGTCCTGGGTAAACGCACCGTTGGCGCGGGGCTCACTAGTGGCAATGCCCACGTCCATCAGCAAGTGCACAATACGCAGAGCGTTCGGGTTGTTTCCGGCGTAGGGGTTCGGCACCAGGTAGCCGCTGGCGTCGGACAGCACGGTCATGGTGACGTCGCCTGAGCCGAAGCCGGCCGGCACTTCGCCGCCGATCAGGATGGGGCTGATTTCCGCGCCATTGAGCACGGTGCCCTTGGGCAAGCGGATCGGTGTCACGTCAGTGTAAGTGGTGACGTCCGCCAATTCCGCGCGCACCACTTCGGCGCTGGCCTGGGTAATGTTTTTGTTCTCGCCCAGCAGGGTGCCGTTGACGGGCACTTCGTTCACCGGCTTACCGGTGAGGCGTGAGGTGGTGCCCTGGGTGAGTTTTTGCACCAAGATGGCCGGTTCGCCTTTCGGGGAAGAATCCTTGGGCGTGAGCGTGTAGCTCTGGTCGCCGAGGGTCTCGCCGTAGGTGCTGGCCAGGCCGGCGGTGATGTCCAAGGTGTAAGTTTCGCCAGCGTTCAGGTATTCCTGGTCCGGGTCCACGGTCATGTAGGCGCCGTCGATCAGCAGCGTGGCGTCCACGGGATCACCAGCGCCGTCACGCAGCACCACGGTGTTGCCGTCGCCGTACATGGCGGTGGCGCGATCGATGGGCTGGGTGAACTGGAAACGGAAGCTGGAGAAATCCATCACCGGTTCCATGTCGGAGCCGTCCGGCATGCGCCGGCTGACTTCGAAGGTGTCTTCTTTCACCACCAGGCTTTTCGGGCCTTCGTGCAGCGGCCGGGTGGTAAAGGTGAGGGTCTGGTCCTTGGCGGTGCCGCGGCGCAGACGCAGGTCCTCGATCACCACGGTGTAGATCTGGTTGGGCTTCAGATCCTCGTCGGGCTGCAGCAGCACGTTGTTGGGTTCGCCGGCCACGGATTCCGGGGTGACGGCGACCATGGTGCCGCTTTGCGCATCACCTTCGTAGACGGTGATCGAGTTCTGGGCTTCACCCAGGTTGACGGCGCTGGAGAAGCGCAGCACCACCGGTGCGGCGGTGGAGACTTCGCTCTGGCCGTTGTCGGGATAAGCGTAAAGTAGCGCTTGCGCGCCGCTCTCGCCCGGGTTGGCGCCGCCGTCGTCCACCGGTGAATCGCCGCCGTCGCCGCCACAGGCGGCCAGCAGCGTGGCGGAGGAAAGCAGTATTAAGGACTGCTTCAGGATTGTTGTCTTCATTAGTGTCCCTCCTTCTTAAAACTGCATGCTGATGGAGCCGGCGAAGACATTGACATCGCCCGCGGTTTCCACCACGTCGTTGTTCAGTGCGGTCGGCTGGCTGGATACGATCTGGAATTCACGCTGATCCATCAGGTGATACTGATAGCCGAAGTCCACGCGCAGCGGATGTACCAGGCCGTAAACGTGGTCGAACGTGGCGCTGACGCCCAGGCCGATCACGGTGCGGTCGGCGTCCAGGTAGTTCACTTCCGGGTTCACGTCGTTGGCGAGCGGCGATTCCTCGAACGCCACGCCACCGGTGAGGGTGAAGGTGTCGTTCAGGTAGTACTCGGCGCCGATGCGCGGGATGACGATGTCGTCGAATTCCAGGCCCAGGTTGTTCTTGACCGTGTCGTTGTTGAGCTCGTCTTCCAGGGCGGACCATTCCTGCATTTCCACCGCCAGACCCAGGCGCCATTTGTCACGCTTGAGCTGCATGCCCAGGGTGTAGATGTTGGGTTGGTAGGAATCCACCGTGGCGATGTCGATGAACAGGCCGGGATCCGGGATGGTGCCGGGGATCACGGTGTTCGCTTTCACCGAGACCGACGAATCGGAGTAACCCTTGAAGGCGAACGCGGTTTCCAGGCCGTCGTACCAGCATTTTGCGTCCGGGCAGAAGGTTTCTTCCCAGTCGAAGTTCATGCTGATGATCGGGCGGATCACCGGCTTGGCGGAGACGTTGAGCTCTTCGTACTCGGTCTCGCCGGCCAGGTTGGTCTGTGCCACCAGGGAGGCTTCGGATTTCAGAGTGACCTTGGTGCCGATGCCGATGTCCAGGCCGCGCCAGATGTGGGTGCCCACGCCGATGCTCAGGAACAGCGGCTGGCGGCCGTAGTTGAAGTACTGGCCGTCCGGGTCGGTGCGGGACCCGAAAGCGAGCAGCTCATCGCCGAACTTCTCGGAGCCGATCATCACGCCCAGGTACATGGGCTGGCCCAGCTCGGTGAGGTCGCTGAGGTCTGCTTTCAGGCCCAGCAGCACCTGTTGGGTGGGGTCGTCCTGCACCGTGTAGGTGCCGAACTGCTCACTGTCCGCCTTGAGGTTGTGCTCGGCGTGCATCAGGCCGGCGGTCAGCTCGCTCTTGGTGCTGTGCGCCAGATAGGCCGGGTTGTAGTAGGTGGTCGACACCTGGGTGTTGAACATGGACAAGGCCTGGGCGGAGGCGATGTCCGTGGGCAACAGGCCGTAAGTGGTGGCGGTGTTGCCCATGTTCGCCAGGGCGATGCTCGGGCTCAGAAAAAGAGCGCCGGCACACAGGCCGGCACAAGAAAGGAAATTTGCGCGCATGGGTGTGAACCCTCCTTTTATTGTTTTCTTCCAAATTGTTGTTTTAGTGGTTGTGCATCCCGTTATTGGTGCCACGACTGAACGCGGCGTCTCCCGTAGGAGGGAATTGCCGTTGGACGGACGGCTCTCAGAGCTTGTGTCCGTGTTCGTCGTGTAGTTAATCGAAAATTGTGAAAAGGGTAGGCCAAAAAAATGAAAACATGGCGTAAGTGGTTGATATATGGGGGTGACTATGCAGTCAAAAAAATGAGAAACAGGCCTGGAATTGCCGTCTGTGAACGTGTGTACCCGTAATGTCCGGCGGATTTATATACACACCTAATTGAATGTTCTACCGATTTTAAAAAGGGGACAGAAAACGGGCGCTAATATATTAAAAGGGGACAGAAAAAATTTTAAAAAGTGCGGGTAGGATCCTGCGTTTTTCTGGCCGGATTAAGCTGGCCTACATGTGTTTCCTTGGGGTGGGGTCAGGCCTTGCGTTCTGCCTGTCGTAACCGACAGCCGCATGTCCATGGCGTGGAGAACCGCCAGCAGTGTTTTAAGGGTAGGGTTGCCCGTCGGGGACAGTGCTCTATAAAGCGCTTCCCGGGTGATGCCGGCGTCCCGGGCAACGACTGCCATGCCGCCATACGCTTCGGCGATGTCGCGCAGCGCCAGTAGGCCGGCGGCTCGGTTGTCGGCATCGTCCAGTTCTTCCAGCGCCGCTTGTAGATAAGCGATCGCGAACTCACGGTCGGCTCGCAGTTCTTCAATTATGGCCTCGTCGTGAGAGATAGAGGCTTGAGGTTGGCGTCGGCTCATGAATTTCTCCGTTTCCAATCATTCCAGTACTGTTTAGCACGCTTAATATCGGCTCGCTGGGTACCTTTGTCGCCGGCGCAGAGTAAGACTACTAAGCTCATTCCGTGACGGCCGTAGTACAGTCGGTAGCCTGGTCCGGTGCGCTCCCGTAACTCGTAGACGCCTTCCCCGACGCTTTTCGCGTCGCCAGTGATTCCCACCGATAGCCTGCGCAAGCGCACTTGTAGCTTCGCTTTAGCTCGTGGATCTCGTAGCTCGGCGAGCCATTCTGTTAAAGGCACTTTGCCGTCAGGTCGTTGGTAGCGCCGTAGCTCAATCATTCCATGCCCTTACTGTAACTTAAAAGTTACAGATTTTCATCCGTGTTAATGGCGATCAAGCAAGATTAAGGACGAGGTGGGGGAGTCGGAAGAAGCGTAAGACTACAGACTGGGTAATATAGAACGGCATCGGGCTGTAGGATTCTTGAGCATCTTGAGGGTCAGGCCTTGCGTTTTGCTCCGCCCGGATCAAGCTGCCTACATGTCTTTCCGCTTTCTCGCACAGGCACCTTCCGCACCGTAGGACAGATTCCCCAGTTCTTCCCACGCAGACTTGGGCTGAATTGGCTTTCGAGGTGCCCATGGACGAGCACGACACCAGTTACAAGTTGCTGTTTTCCCATGATCGGATGGTGCGGGATCTGCTCACGGGCTTTCTGCCCCGGGAGTGGATAGCGGCACTGTTCCGGCTGGAGCATCACCGGTCCTCCGAGGAGGTGGCGGCTCTCCTTTCCCGAGATGCACGACCTGCAGGAGGCGTACGAGATGATTACCAACCGCTTCGAGGAATGGAAGGAGCGTCAACGTCTGGTGGGCGTCAGGCAAGGCGTGGAGCAAGGCATTGAGCAAGGCCGGCTGGACGGTGAGCGTGCCTTGGTTCTGCGTCTTATCCAGCGACGCTTCGGCGAGGTTCCGCCCAGCGTGCACAAACGCCTGCAGAGCGCCAGGCAACATCAGTTGGAAACGTGGGCCGACCGGGTGCTGGACGCCGACAGCCTGGACGACATTTTCGGCTGAGCCTGTTTTGGCTTCGAGGCGTCACATCATCCGAAAGGCAAAAGACAAGACCTGACCCTGAATTCTTCCTTGAGCTGCGTTCCCCGCCCGCGGGACGGCGTCGGGTAGGGATAGTCCAGGTAATTGTCCACGGCGTCTTGAAAGGCCCTTATCAGGCCGATCGCGGTGTCGGCCTGATAGTGCACCGGCACCTCGATGTTGAGCAGGGCGCCGTGCAGGCAGTTGTTTTTCTGGCTGACCTCGACGTAGCCGTAGTATCCGCGGTGTTGGAGCAGTATAGTCATTGTCGTCTCGCCTCCGTGCGAATTGGTATGCGTATACGGTAACGCAGGTCAAAGGCGGCGGAAGTAGGCTCAAAATGACGGAACGTGTAAGAAATATGCCACGCGTGCCGGGGACGAAAGATTACAGCGGTTCTCACTGACCCCGGAACCAGCTCCTGAGCCGCCGCCACCAGGGCTCGCGGTCGCGCAGGCCGATGTGGGCGCCGTCACAGTGGGGCGGGGTGCGGGTGGCGCCGCAGCCGCAGAACAGCACGATCTCTTCCTTCCTCGCCGTATAACTCAGCCGCTCGCCGGCACCGCAACGCTCATCGCTGCAAAACGGCGCCGTGTCACTGTGGCCGCAGGCGCACCAGTGCCGGACCTCACCGGGCGCCAGTTTGACCGGCTGCGGGTAGCGCGGTGTCGCGCGGCGTTCGATACGCATCAGATTCTGTCTCCTAACGGTCACAACCCTGTCACGGGACAGCAATGGGGGGCTTCCAGACTGACGTAAATCCAATCTGGAGCTCGTTATGCTTGCGCAAGCCGCCGGAAAGATCAAAGCCCTGCGACCGCCATTCAAAGACGTGTTCAAGCCCCGTGATGCGCTCAAAGGGCCGGAAACAGGCGCTCGGTTCAGCGCTTATTTTACCCGGTCCCGCCGGGAGATCCTGAAGATTCAGCGTTTGCGTTATCGGATCTTTTCCCAGGAGTACGGCGCCAGCTTCCACGCGCCGTTCGGCCTGGACCGGGACCGCTTCGACCGCCATTGCCTGCACCTGGTGGTGCGCGATAACCAGAGCGGCGAGCTGGTCGGCTACACCCGGGTGCTGGCCGGGGAGCGCACGCATAAAACCGGCGGTTTTTACTCGGCGAACGAGTTTCATCTTGGGCCGCTGGCCGGTCTGCAGGGGCGTGTGGCGGAAATCGGCCGCACCTGCATTCATCCGGATTACCGGGGTGGGGCGGTGATCACCGTGCTGTGGGCGCGCCTGGCCCAGTACATGCTGGAGAACGACATCGGTTCGTTGATCGGCTGCGCCAGCATCGCGTTGAGCGAAGGCTTTAACGTGGCGGCGATCGATCAGCGCATCCGCGAATCCCATATGACGCCGCCGCACCTGCGGGTGACGCCGCGTTTCCGGCTTGACCGCATGCCCGGCGACGCCCTGGACGGCGCCGGCGAGCGCGGCGGGGTGAAGATGCCGCCGCTGCTTAAAGCCTACCTGCGCATGGGGGCGCGGGTGTGCGGCGAACCCTGCTGGGACCCGGACTTCAACTGCCTGGATTATTTCATCCTGATGGAAGTGTCGCGGCTGCCGGCGCGCTATGTGCAGCACTTCCTGCAGCCCGGCGATGCCCGGCCGGCGGTGGCGGTGTGACGATGCGGGATCTGTCGCTGAACTCGCCGGTGGGGGAGGGTTCGGTACGTGTGACCGCGCGGCGCTGCTGGCGCGCCTTGCGGGTGCTTATGCACCTGCTGGGCGGGGTGCTGGAGGCCATCTGGTTGAGGGCGGGGCGGGATCCCCACCGGGTGGTGATTCTGAACGCCAAGCGCCGCTGGTGCCTGCGGTTTCTCACCATTCTGGGGGTGGAGCTGCGCGTTCAGGGGCCATTGCGCGCGGGGCCGGTGCTGCTGGTTAGCAACCATGTGTCCTGGCTGGACATTCCGGTGATCGCCGCCGCCCGGCCGTGCTATTTCCTGTCCAAGGCGGAGGTAGCGGAGTGGCCGGTGATCGGCTGGCTGGCGCGCGCCGTGGGCACCCTGTTTATCCGTCGCGGCGGCGGTGAGTCCAAGGCCAAGACCGAGGAGATCCGTGGTCGGCTGGATCGCGGCCACGGCATCCTGGTGTTCCCGGAAGGCACCACCACCGACGGCACCGGCGTGCGCCGGTTCTTCCCGCAGTTGTTCGCCGCCGCCGGTGACGACGCACCGGTGCAGACCGTCGCCGTGCGTTACCGCGACGAGCAGGGCCGACCGGACACCGGCATCGCCTTTATCGACGACGATGAATTCCACCACCACCTGTGGCGGCTGCTGGGGCGCCGCCGGATCGTCGTCGAATTGACCTTCGGTGCGCCCCTGCCGCCGGACGAACCCCGCGCCCTGGCCCGCGAAGCCCGCGAGCGCATCGTCGCCGACCTCGGCGCCGCCGTCGGATAACGTCCGTCCATCTGCCCCAACCCCACCGTACGCCCGGGATCACGGAAAGTTCCGCTCTCGCCGACACGCCGGGTCGTTTCCTGCTTACCTCTAATCTCGCCAGCGTCGGCTAACGTGCTTGATTCAATGCTGCAGCTTTGACAAGCAACTATATTTAGTCGCAAAATGGACGCGTTAATATGACGAGTACCCGACGCCTGATCATCAAATTGAGGGCGCTCGAGCAAGGATTCACCTGGCAAGAGCTTGAAACATTGCTTCGTCGATTGGGGTACGAGCGCAGGCAAGGGAGTGGCTCGCGCGTCAAATTCACGAACGGCGATCCGTTGCAGCTGATAAGTCTGCACCGTCCCCATCCGGGTAATGAGCTGAAACGTTACGCGCGGCGCCAGGTGATCGAGAAGTTAGAGGATGGAGGCCTGATCTAGATGGCGAATCTGCTGCAGTATCGTGGTTACTACGGGTCCATTGAAGCCAGCCCGGAAGACAACTGCCTGTATGGCAAACTGCTTTATATCCAGGCCTTGGTGAATTATGAAGCCGAGACCGTTGCCGCGCTGGAGCAAGCGTTCCAGCAGGCCGTGGACGATTACCTGGCGGACTGCGACGAGTCGGGTCAGCCGCCGGAGAAGCCATGTAAGGGTTCCTTCAATGTCCGGGTCGGTCACGATATTCACTTGGCGGCCGCGCGTGCGGCGACACAAGAAGATTCTTCCCTGAACGAGCTTGTGCGAAAAGCCCTGGAACGCTATCTGGCCGAGCCCCGACAGCACGACGCGATAGCCGAGCCCGCCAGAACATTCGATAAGCGCCGCCGACCCTGACCGGCCTGCTCTTGATGCGCTTTGCTGACATAAAGTTCCGCTCTCGCCGACACGCCGTCTCGTTTCCTGCTTACCTCCGATCGCTTCCTGATCCACTACGCTGACTCCATAACGGGGAGACCAGGCCCTGCCTGTGGTGAGGCTATGTCATCAGGCAGTTCACTGTGTTTCTGTATTGAGGTGCGATACGTTACGGGTTACATTCGTTTTCCTGCATGTTGAATGTGAGGTGCACTGATGCACAACCCTCCCCACCCCGGTGAAGTCATAAAGGAACTCTGTCTTGATCCTCTGGGATTGACGGTGACCGCCGCCGCCGAGGCGTTGGGGGTCAGTCGCAAGACATTGAGCGCCATCCTGAACGGAAAGGCGGGTATCAGCCCGGAAATGGCGATCAGGCTTTCCATCGCATTTGATACGTCCGCGGAGAGTTGGCTCACCCAGCAGG
>VMHT01156593.1_pt1 | contig 15148 bp, 20 predicted proteins | sample 4693611 | NCBI WGS metagenome assembly VMHT01 (sample SAMN12280063, study PRJNA550983) | marine metagenome | isolation source: seawater sampled from same location over 5 years 0.02-0.2 micron viral filtrate | place: USA: collected off the coast of southern California halfway between the port... ... | reverse complement strand
GTTGTAGCATTTGTTAAACTAACTGTGTTAGCTGTTGTTACTGAACCATCTGCTTTTATAAATTCTACTCTTGGTATTCCTGAAAAATTTGTTCCTGTAATATTTATTGTTGTCGCTGTAGCTGGTGCTATAGTTTGAGCTACGTTAGCTACAGTTGGTTTAGTTTCTGTAGGAACTTCTGCAAAAGATAAATTACCTGAACCATCTGTTTTTAAATAATAATTGTTAGTAATAGATGATGGTAAAGTTAAAGTATAAGATTGACCAGCACTATGGGGCGGTGCTTTAATTTTCACCGCATGGGAATTCTGTGAGCATCGTAATTCAATTTGACCATCATTAGAACCACCATCACCACCAGCAATCAAACCATTGTAAACAGTTGTAACATTTGCACCAGTTAATGTTTTAGATGCCATTGTACTTGGCAGTCTTGCGTCTGCTAATGTGCCTGATGTAATAGATGTAGCTGCAATCGCTGCAACATTAAATGTACCAAAACCAACAAGATCAAGAATATCCCCAGCAGTTGCACCTGATGCTAAAACAACAGATGTACCTGATGTAATAGTTACGTCAGTTCCATTGACTAATTTTACACCATTAAGATAACAGTCGATGAATCCAGCATCGTAAGCTAATGTATTTCCATTATCATCTGATCCTGTAAATGTAGTTTGATTAGCTGAAGCTGTGTATTTAAATCTAGCTGAAGTACCATTTACTGTAGATCCAGCAGCAGCCCAACCACTAGATTTATAAACTTTTAATTCATTAGCTGTCGTATCAAAATAAAGATCGCCAACATCTAATGATGATGATGGAGCTGAACTTGCAACTCTATATCTTTCAGCAAAACTATTTACTCCTGAAATATTAGTAGCGACTGTTGTTACATTAGCTGAGTTTGAAGCTAAAGTATTTAATCCACTTATAGCTGCAAGTATATTCATATCAGATACAGTTTGCGTTGTACCTAAAGTGTTCATGTCTGCAACTGCATCTGTTGTTCCTAATCTACCAATCTCAGTTGATTTAGAAGCAACAGTAGTAACTTCAGTAGCTTTTGGAACTAATCTATGAAAATTATATGTATGTTGTGTTGTAGTTGATTCAACTAAAATACCAAAACCTGATGGCAAAGAAGCATTAGCTCCACAACCATTTAAGGTTACTGTTGAATTACCAACTGTACCATTAGGTATTGATACAACACCTGATCCACTTGCTGTAAAAGTTTGTGATAAGGCCTGAACACTTACAATAGTTCCTAAACCATTATTAACATCAGGATTTACATTTGGAAAACTTGTTTCATTTGCTATAGGAACAAAACCACCAACATCATCAACTAAATCTATAACTCTAGCATCGATAGCTGCTGTTGTTGCTATAAAGCTATCATTACTTGACCAAGATTGACCTGAGTTTATTAATTCTGATGTATCAGCATTTATAAATCTACTGTTAGCTGCTGATGTTGTATAAAAAGTATTATCATCAGGTGTGTGGCCTGATTGTTCTGAATTAATTACAATAGCTGCATCTGCAATTTTACCAATCGTTACTGCATCATCTGCTATCTTAGCTGTGCTTACTGCATTACTTGCAAGTTTAGCTGCTGTTACATTTGCATCTGTAATCTTAGCAGTCGTTATTGCGTTGTCTGCAATTTTAGTTGTCGTTACAGCAGCAGCATTTATTTTTGCTTCGGTTACTGCATTAGCATTTACTTGTGATGCTTGAACAGCATTGTCAGCAATCTTTGCATTGGTAACTGCATCATCTGCAAGTTTGACTGTTGTAACTGAACCATCAACTAATGTAACAGTTCCAATAATACCAGTAGGTATTGAATTATTTGTTTTAGATAATGCACCTATATAAACTCTTGAAATAGCTCCTGAAGTTAAAGATCCTGAGTCCCATGTAACATTAACTGTAGTATTTGATGAAAACGATGAGCTTGAAATTGTACCAAATAAAGTTGCTGCTGAATCTATTACTTTAACTCTTCTGCCTTGATGATAAATTGCACTAACATCTACACCATTAATAGTAAATGATGTGGCTGATCCGTAAGCTGCTGTGTATGCTCCGTCACCATCGCCATATTCAACCCATTGACTGTCATTAAACCATTCTCTTGTATTCTTCATTAATGCTCTGATGGCATTATTAAGATTTGAGGGTAACATACCCTCACCAACATTAATGGTATTTAATGTAGTGTTTGATGATTGAGTTGTTGAGTAATCTTTTATTCCTGACATATTTTTAATTCATAAACCAACTAAAAGCCTTATCGCTTTCAGTATTATTTTTGTTAATTAATGTATTGATCGCTTCCTCTATTTGTCTTTGAAAAAATTCTTGGGTTTCAAATGAGTATCTAACATTATCAATATTTTTCTCACTCACCTTGTACCCCCTTGTGTAGATTCATAATCAACACCCTGAGCATGACTCCAAACTGATCCACTAGCTATTTTTACATTAGCTCTAACGTATCGGCCTGATTGTCTAATTCCATTAAAACCACTAGAGTCCATAGCCACTGAACTTGAAGCTGTGGGTGTATCAGCTAATCTATTTCTTGTTTTTAAAATAACAGTTGCCTCTGCATCTACTAAAGGCCTTACACCAGTTACATTACTTATATAACCAGCATACAATTCTTTTTCTGTAGTTTCTAACTCAGCTTCTAAATTTGTGCCTGAAAAAATAGCTGCTTTAAAATCACTGCCAATAGCACCTAATGATTGTTGGCCACCTGACCAAAAATCTGTATCAAGAGAAATATTAATATTTTCTAAATTTCCTGATATTAAATCCATTAACTCAACTGTGTAAGCTCCTACAAATTGTGTAAATATTGTTGAAGCATTAGCTTGTGCTGTACTCCACTTTTGAGTTACATAATTATAAATTAATAATTTATCACAGATCCCTGTGGTATTAGATGTATTATCTTTAGAGGGATATAACCATAAAGCTAATGTGTTAAAAGGATCTACTGCTGAAACTATTCTATCAGTGTAGGCTTTGTTTAAATCGTTTTCAAAAAATCTATTTACTTTTTCAGCACCAATGGCAATTACTTTATCACCATTAATTTCAAAAAAACCATCGTCAGCATAGAAAAATACTCTTCGGTCATCTTGACAAACTGTTCGACCATACACTGCACCTCTATTAGGTGATATGGTACTAAATCTAAATACAGTTGCCCCACCAACAAAGTCCATTCTAGTAATTTGGTTTTGCCTAAATACATAACCAACTTCACCTGATGTTATAGCTACAATCTTTCCACCTGAACCTGGAAGATCTTGAAAATCTGCACTTTTAGATCCTGGAGTCCAAGTTGTTATATCGTTAATACCTGACCACTGTACTCTGTTAGTATTATTAGGTTGATTACCTGTTACTAAAAAATCTCTTATTACACCTGATACTCTAAATACAGGTGGTGTACCATCTGCTGCTATTGAGCTTAAATTTGCAAAGTTTGTTGAAGTTCCCATCAAATAATATTGAGGTGCATCAACTCCATTACTTGCTACAACATGATTACCAAATTGAGTGAAAGTCCAAAAATCTGTGTTAGTACCACCTAAACTTGATTTTCTTGATGTAAAAGTTCCTGATGCTAATTGAAATATATCTGTGTTAGTCGATACAAAATTAAATACAGATCCTGTACTATCTCTAAATGATCCAGCTCCTCTTGCATCAGTCGATGTAGTATTACTACTATATGAAACTAAAGATGGAAAAGGTTTATAACTTGTAGCTGCATAATAAACATTGTTCGCTACGTTAGCACCTGGATTTAAATGTGATGCTTGATCAGGAAGCCATTCACCAAAAGCAACTTGCATAATACTCCTAATTGTTTGTTACGATGTATGATTTAGTTTCATTAAATCTACTAGCAACTGTATCTTCACTTCTAATTTGTAAAGGTGATCCACTAAATTGATCTTCTCTATCGTTTTGTTCTAGTCTTTCTAATGCTGTGGCATACATCTGTTGCCATGTAGCTGCTTGATTTGGATTAATTCCACCTAAGAAATTAGCTGCATGGAATAATGAGCCATACAAATAAATACCTGGATGACTTGTTAAAATAAAATTTGTTGTATTAGAGTCTGAAAGAGCATCAAATGTTTTATAAAAATTTAAAACGGCTGTATAGCTTTGATCAGGCTTTGGTGAAAATCTTATATTACTTCCTAAGATAGTATATACATTGGGTAATCCTTGTGTTGAAGTACCACTCATTTGATCCATTTGAACTGGTGTTACATACCTTAAAGGATATTTAGTATTACTTTGTATAATATATAAATCTCTTACTTGTAAAAAACCTGTTGGTAATGCAATTGTTTCTGCATTTACAGTTAAGTTCGTAGAGTTTAACATTTCTCTTATTCTTAACTTGGCATTAAAATCTGCTTCAGCAAGAGTTACAAAATCTTCTGCTATTTCAGTTGTTAAATCTGATCTGTTTAACCAATTTGCAATCGATGATTTTAATTCTGTATAATTTGTTAATGCCATTATAATTTTCCTGGAGCAGTTCTAAAATATCTATATTCAGAACTATTTAATTTATTTTTTAAAATTTTACGTTGAACTTCTGTTGGTAATTTAAACCAATTACTTGAACCATTATATTCTTTAGCCCATATTTCTAAAATAACTACAGGCACAGAAGCTACTCTTTTAAGTTCTCTAGTTTTAGAATAACCATCATTATGAGTATAAAGTTTTTTATTATGATCTAAGATAGGTTGAGTATTAATACTTCTTGCAACACCTATACTTTTGTTTTGTTCATCATTATAAATAGCGGTAGATATTAAACCATCTTTATCGACTGATACTTTTTTCATCTAACCTTGACCTCTATACTTCTTAAAAGATCTTTTTTTATTTTTATTCATTGTACTTGTAATAGGATTGCGGCCTAGACTTGTACCTTTATATTTTGGTTCATAAATAACTTTTAAACCAAACTTACTTTTCTTAGCCACTAGCCACTCATTTCGGTAACATAAACATTTGTTGAGCTACCATGAAATACAGCTATTTTTTGTCCTGGACTTACTTTGAATATTTCTATTTCACCTGATGGTAATAATAGATCAGTTGCTGCTGCCGTTGGAGCTGCACCAAATTTAATATGACAGTTAGCATCGCCAACTACTCTTACATATTCTGTACCAGCACCAAAAGCATTTGAAGCTGCTGATGAGTTATTTGTATTTATTTTTTGAGTTGTTATTGGTCTTAGACCATAATTATATGCCATTGATTTTCCTTAAATTGTTTAGGGGGATTGCTCCCCCTTTATTAATTATCTTCTTATTATAACTGTGAATTGAGCAGCTACTGTATTAGAAGATGCACCACTTGTTATAATTCTAATGAAATCACCCTCATTAACTGCATTTAAAGCAGTAGGTTCAGATGAATCAATATCACCAGCAGCAGATCCTGAGTGTGCAATTGTAATACCAGCTCCAGTAACATTTGTGCTTCCTGATTCTGATGTTCTTACAGTGATTGCAGCATTTGCTGTTGCGATTGTTCCGTCTATAACTGAAATAATTTTAATAATTCTACCTTTATCAGGTACTGGTACATAAATTGAACCAGCAGTAGAAATATCATGCATATGTGCAGTTATAAAATAGTCGTTTAGTGTTCTCATGTTATTTTCCTTTTGAGTTGCTTCGTTCCGCCTTGAAAGACTTCAAAGACCAAAACAAATTGATTAATGAATATTAGGGGGATTGCTCCCCCTAATGAGTTATGATTATGAGTGTGTTACGTCTGCAACCATACCACTTGCTTTTTCGTTTTTAGAAACAAGTGTGTATTCTGCTAACATAAATTTCTTCTCAGCATCACCAGTTTTACTTAGGTCTGCTAATTGGAAATCTCTTAGAAAAGCAACTGCCCACATATCAGGTTGTATTACATAAACAGATCTTTGTTGTTGTAATCTGTTTGGTACAACTTGTAATGTTGAGAAGTCTGACTCATAGACATCAACCGCAGCTACTAATCTTTTATTTTCTGCTGGGTCAAATCTAGTTGATCCACCAGTAAAACCTGATAGTACCTGTTTGTTAAATGCACCAGTCATGACCATAGATGGATCACCACCCTCATCGTAACATTTTCTAACCACTTCTTTTAGTTGTGCTTCGTTAAATGCTCTTTGAGTTCCGTTAGTTCTAGCATCAGAACCATCGCCAGTTGGGTTTGCTCCATCTGCTGCTTTATTGACGTTAGTTGCTAACCAAGAATCGATTGATCCTAAAGCTCTTGCAGTGTTTACTGCTGCTCCAGCATTTTTCGCTTGGTTGTGCGTTAAAACAGATTCCATATCTCTTTTCAGCTCTTTAGCTGATTTTGAGATTTGGTAAGCCATTTCATTATTTCTTCCAGCAGAAGTCACAGCTAAGTTAGTTCCTGAAACAATCGCAGCTTTTGTAGAAATTTGCGTTTGATTATTTAGTCTAACTGTAGGTGTTAATGTTGGAAATGATACTTCATCACCCTCAGAAACTTTGTTAGTTCTTGAAGCTGAAGCTAAAGCATCAGTTTGCCACTCATGAAGAGTGTTACTTGCCTTTTCTCTACCTATAGCACTCATCAACGGAGTATCCGATGGTGAAATGTTATAAATGATATTAGACAAATCTTCTCTAATACCTTTTGTAGTAAAGGTTTGGTATGTGTTTGTTATTGCCGCCATGTTATTACCTTTTTAAGTTAATTGTTACCGATTACATCTAAAAAAACACTTTGGGCATCTTTAATGTTCCCAGTTTTCTTTAGACGGCTCAATTTATCCTTAAATTTTTGTGAATTAACAGTTGCTTTGTCTTTTTTAACTCCTGAAGTAAAAACTTTGCTTGGCTTTGCAATTTTTTTAGCAATATTGGGTTTTGCTTTTTCTAATGATCGATATTTCATCGCATCATTAACAAGCATCACTATTCTATGATCATAAATTTGACCAATCTCTTGATCATTGAATCCATAACCACTTAAATAGCTTCGCATATTACCTTTTAATGACGTAGCCTTTTCAGGATCTGCAAATTCAGGTACTTTTGATACCAGTTGTCTTTGCTGATCTCTGACAAACTTTTCAACCTCTTGTTGCTGTAGAGTTTGAGTTTTTTTAATCGCTTCATTAAAAGTATTTTGTTTTCTTCTAATACGATGCTCAATTCTAGCAGCTTCAGTCGGATCTTCTTCATAGAGTTTTTCCAAATCAACAGAGTTTAATTCTGTATTTAGTTGTTGCCTAGCAACAGACATTACTTTGTCAATTTCACTTAATTTTTTGGAAAAATCTTGCCTTTGTTTTTCCGCATCAGACTGAAATTGTTTTTTTTCGTATGACAACTCCTCTGTCTTTCTGCGATAATCAGAATCTCTTGAATAACCAGCTCTTAATTCGTCTAGGGTAACATCAAATTCTTGACCAGCAACTTTTACTTTGTAGGTTGAATTTTGTTCCTGTGGAATCTCAGATGTTTCTTGTTGAGATACTTCTTCTTCATCAGTCGCTTCCTCTTGGGGTTCTGCTTCTGACGTTTGTTCTTGAACTTCAGGTTGATCTTCAGTTTTAGATTCCTGTGTTTCTTGTTCTTGAACTTCCTCTTTTGGTGTTTCTTGTTTTACATCTTCTGTTTTTGCTTGTTCTTGTTGAGGATTTAACAAGCCTGAGATGGAATCTGCTGCTTTCGCAACATCAGATTTTGCTTCCTGTAAAGGATTGGCGAAATTGTCTGACATATTTCCTCCGTTTGTGTTTAAGCTCCCTAATGGGTTGGCCTATTCTAGTCTTTGTGACTAAAATTTCTTTTGTTCTTCAACTTTTCGCAAATCTTCTAATTGTTTTTTAGCTAATTTGCCTGTTGTAACTAATTCTGTAAAATGTTGTTCTACTTTGCCTGTAATATTATAGGCTAACCACAACTTTTCTCTTGTTTTGTGTTCTTCTGCACCAGTTTTAAATAAACTATCTGCATATAATTTTTTTAATTTATTAATAGACTCTTTAAAAAGAGAATTATTTAGTATCAGTTCTGCCTGGTTGGCTTGGCTGACTTCTTGGTTCAACTTTGTCTTGTCTTGGTTTTGCATTTAGTCCTTTGATTTGACTTGTAAGTTGATCAGTAGATTGTTGTGCTTTTTCAAAACTTTTATATTCATTTGAAACTAGAATTTTATTTAAATCTGCATCAGCTTTTATTTTAGCTGCATCTAATTGTGTATTATATTTAAGTTCTAATTCTTTAATCTTAGTTTCAAACTCTAAAATCATAGATGCATTTTTGCTTTGCATTTCTCTCATTTGTAATTCAAGATCAGCTTGTTTTCTTTTATTCTCAGCATCAATTCTTGTAAATTCAATTTTTTCTATTGGAGTAACTGGAGGAGGTGGTGGTGGAGTCATCATTTCCATACCCATTTCAGGATTAGTGAAATAATTCTCAACATTTTTTAATCCAGCATTTTCTATAATCTTAGCTAAACTATTATAAATATTTTTTAGAGAAACCATTGGATATTCTCTGCCTCCTTGCAATTGCCATGCTTGAAGCTGCTTGTCTAAAACATTATTTAAAATAACTAATTGTTGTTCTTTACTGCCTGAACCTAAACCAACTGTAATTGTAATATTATATCTGTTTCGCCACTCAGTCGGTTTGACTGGTATAAATTGATTATTTAATTGTACAATTCTCTCTTTGTCTTGATACTTAACAGTAAGCTCAAATATTCTTTTGAATAATTCTTTAACTCCTGTTTCAGAAAAAATTCTTGCTATTAACTCCATACGCATTTGCGTTTGAGTCATAAGCTGATTAATACCTGTTGCTGTTTTATTTAAACTATCAGCATCTAAACCTTGACTGTATCTAGTTACACCAGTTCTTGCTTCTCTTACGGTATCTAAATATTCTAATAATGGAAAAGCCTGTTGAGATATAGTTTGTGATTGCATTGGCTGCATCACTTGGTTTGGTGGTTGTTTTGTTCTGACAATACCGCCAGGTCTTGACGTTAATAAATCATCAAGATTTACCATGCCATCCATAACAGCTACTCTGTTATTATTCGTTAGATACATATTATCTAACAACTGACGCATGACTGTTGATTTAACTAATTGAACATCTTCGACTAATTCAGAAACAGATCTACCATAAAATCTGTGTGGCATTGGGATCGGTGTTAATGAACAAAAAGGAATAAAATCACAAGGCATATTTTCTAAAATCTCATATCCTTGCCCAGCGACTATAACTTTTCTTAATTCACTTATTCCATCACCATCATAATCAATTTTTATATAGCACTCATAAATTTCAACTTTTTGTGTTGAGTGATCAGGTGCATCATCTACTGTGTAATCATCTAAACCATTTTGCCTAGTATATTTTTCAGTATTATAAATTTCTGTATTGTTAGTTGGTAAATCATTAACAACATCTTTATCATAACCCATTTCAATAAGTTCGGATCTAGTTTTATATACTTTGTGAGCTACAAAATTAGAATCTTCTATAGATTTTGAGTTTTGATGTATTAAAAATTCTTCAGGGGGTATATTTTCAATTTTTACTTTACCAAATCCTGAATATCGTTTAATAACTGTGTTACATAATTTTGGAATATTGATTTCGATTTCTTCACCAGCTTCTTCAGCCACTTCTTTAATCTTATCAAGTTGAGCTTTTGCTTTTTCATCAACAAACTCCTCTTTTTCAACAACCTCTACATTAGGGTCATCAATTAATAGTTTATATTCTTGCTCAGTTAATTTTTCGTAAGTTTCTTGTTCAACTTTTTGGCTATCATCCCAATAAACTTTTACAATTCCATTTTTTTCTAATAAAGCATCTTTGAACCAGGTATATAAAATCTCAAAACCTGGATTATCTTTATAAAAAATATAATTAATATAATTTGTAGCTTGATCTGCTAATTGTACATCTTCAGCTTTCATGGGTTCACATTTGACCACTTGATCTGAAGCTGTAAAAATTCTTAATAAGTTAGGTAGTATTGTTTCAATAGTATCTGCAACATCTGTACTTACAACTTGGGATCGGCCATCTATTTCCGTACCTAGTTTATCACCTAAATAATATTCAAGTGACTTCTTACGTTGTGCTGAAAGCTCACCTCCAACAAAACCTAATGATGTTGTTATCTCTTTATTGATTATGCCTTGTAATTCTATGTCTGATAATTTTGCCATATTAAACTATATAATTTGTATTTACTGGTATCTGTTCTTGCCAATCTGAAGTATCAACCCCATCGCCAACAATTCCAGTTCTAAAAGCATCCGCACAATGCGATGCAAAGTTGTGCATGGGTTTGTTTTTAAAACATTGATTTCTTTCATCCCATTTTTTTTGATATGCTTTTAAATATTCAATAGCTTTTTGACATTTGTTTTTATCAAACCAACAATTAGGTAATGCTTTTCTTACAGCTTCAATACCATCCTCTATTGATAATTTTGGAGCTACCTCAAACTCAATACCTAATTCTAAAGCACTATCTAATCTTGACTTACCAAAATTGCCAAGCTCCCTGACCTTAATATCATGGGGTGCGATATGCCTTGAATATTCGTAACCTTTATTATTTAGGATCTTTGCATAATGATCTAAACCCTCACCACTATTTTCATAATAATCAATTAATCTTATTTCATCTTTGAATCTTTGCACAAACCAAATACAAGTTTGATCATTCATGCCTAGATCCCACCAAGTTTCGGTTTCTAAATCTTCATCATAAGCTAAATCTGTAATTCTTTTATTGATGCTTAGATTTTCTATAATTGCACCAAAATAAGAACCAGTGATGGCAGCTTGAAATGAACACTCAAACTCCTGGTCAAATAAATCAGGCGACATAACTTGTTTTGCCGCTTCTAGCTCTTCAGGGTCTAAAATTTTTGTATCACTTGATTTGAAAACGCAAGTGTACCAATCTTTTGTTTCTAATGCCTTTTTATGTAAATCGTAAAAATAATTTTGGCCTTTAGGTGTACCAATAAAAACACACCAGCCTTTTCGATCAGCTAATGCTGGTCTTATGACTTCAGGAAATAATCCAGGCTTAATATTTTGTGTTTCATCGCAAACCGCCCCATCTAAAAATACTCCTCTTAGAGCTTGATCATTCTCAGCTCCAACAATGGTAATCCTAGCCCCAGTGCCGAAATCACATCTGAGTTCTGACTCATTGAATTTTGTGCCTGGAATTTTACCAGCATAAGTCTTTAAATAATCCCATGCTGTTGCCTTACCCTGTAATCTATAAGGTGAGATAAAAACATATCTAGGGTTTGGCAAGGGGTTTGTGAGAGCTGCCTTAATCATATGATTAATACACATGACTGTTTTACCAGCTCTTCGATGTAGCACTAATACATTAAATCGGTGCTTATCAATTTCTTTATGTAAAAAATTCTGTAATTCTCTTGGTTTATAAGGAATGACAATGTTTGGCATTTTAAAACAAAACCCCCCTTAATGAAGAGTTCTGTTCTCAGGGATGTCTATTTTTTTAATGTTAAGTTCGTCTATTAGATGATCGCTAAAATCGTATGCATCTGTAACATTTTCAAAACCCTCAAAGATTAAGAGAACTGTATTAGTTTTTTCGATGACATAGACTGTTGCGTTTTTTAAATCCATTTTATTTACCAATAATTGACTTTAAAATTGATAACTCCTTTTCACTTATAGCTGCACCTGATATTTCTTTTAATTTTTCAGCAGCAAATTGATTCATCAATTTTTTTGTTTCATCTTCACCAATAGCTGAACCAGTAACTTTTTTTCTAAAATTACTATAATCTTTTATTAGATTTTTTCTCATTGATGGAAAGTTGCTTTTTAAAAAGTCTGCCATAATTTTTTCCTTTGTTTAGTTGTGTATGCCTCCCCTAAATTTATTTATAGACGGCATATATAGTTTTGGGGGTGGGTCGCTTCAAAAACCCCCCTATTTTGTATGCCTAATGATAAATAATCAGTAGGTTTAACTGGTTTGCTTTGTATTCCTGGTATTTGCACTACATTTGCACAAGTGTTGTAAAAATATCACACTAAAATCTGAGTCTATAATGTTTCTTGTGCTAGTTATGTCTGCAATATGCAAAATATCAAACGTTTACTACATTAATTAAACATTAACATAGCATTTACTTTTCCCATTTAACCTTAATTGGACTGTTATCTTGCCCTAAAAGGGTTAATGAGTCCTTTTTTTGATAGACTCTTGGGTTCAATCTTTCACTCTTCCACTTAGCTAAATCAACATAAGCCTTAACCAAATGAGTTTGACCTAAATCTGTTTTATCTTTTGTTTTGCTATTTGCTAAACTATCGTTAATTAAATCTTGTGCATCGGACAAAACATATTCAATGCCATCAGCTTTTGCTGTAGCATATTGATTTCGAAGCTCAGGATATTTTGGACTATTTAACCAAGTCCTGAAAGTTTCCCAACATGGTCTGCCATCCTTAGATAATACTTGTCTGATACTTTGACCTTTAGCTAAATCTTCTAAAATCTCAGCGATCAGTTTTTTATCGTATTTTGTTTTATTTGCCATAGTTTGTTCTATAAATGTTCTAGTCTAAATTGTATTGCTTTTTGTTGTAGATTAATTAACATCTGTTGTAGATAGAATCAACTAGGAGCTGAAATGATAAATAAAATAAATAAGTTCGATGTTTTGAAACTATTTAGAAAACTAGGTTATAAAAATGTTAAACTTAGTTCTACATTTGGTGAACTTAAAAAAGAGCCTTTTCATCTTTATAAGTTTCCAATTCATAAAAGGTTTCAATCTAAAATAAAGCTGTAATCAATATATCTTAGGGGGCAAAGAAAGGACTGAAAAAGGACTAGCCCCCTAAAGATTTAAAAGATTTTCTGTAAACACAAAAAACCCATTATAGATTCGTTAATGCTGTAAAAGGTGCAACTTGTAAAGTATTAAATAAATTTTTTTATCCCAAATTTATTTATCTCTGTGCATAGTGCGAATAAAGCTAATTTATATTTATGTGCGATGGTTGTATGACTCCAATGTAACCAACCATGTTTTTTTAATTCTCTGTAACTTTTTCTTCTTGGAAAATTCCTGGTGTAAATTAATAATCTATCTTCAGGATCTGCTATTAGCATAGCAGAGGTGACAAAATCATAGATTTGAATTTGTCTAGCAGTAGGTATTATTCTAGGTAATTGGCCTTTTTCATAATACTTATGATCAGATTTATCAGGTAAAACTTGTAATAAATCAAACATCATTGGCATTTTAGCAGCTCTAACAGGTTTAAGTTTACTATCAACAAAAGCAGCTATACCTAAATAGCTATCAAAATCTTGAATACTTACAGGATCTTTTAGCTCAATCATTTTCCCCTTTAAAGAATTTTTTAAGTTTTTTAGAATATTCAGGGTCAATGTTCTTATCTTCTTGGGTCTTGGCATTAGCAAACAACTTCAACATGGCCTTATAAGCTCCACCACTTTTATAGTCATTTTGCTTATCTTCATTTTCCATTGTCTTAGCAAGATATTGCCCGAAACTATGCGTACCCAATTTTTTCCTCATCAATTTTATCTCTTTTGAAGTATCATAGCTCTTTCTATCTTTAATTCTTCTAGCTTTAGCCAACATATAGTTAAAATTTGAAGATTTAACTAAATGCTTCATAATATTATTTACATCTATTTTCTTTTTCTTATCAGTCATCCTATATCTCTATTAATATATATCTCTCTTATAGACCTACATTTTTTGTAGGTATGGTCTTGCAATTTTTGTAGGTTCAGGTTGCAGTTACTTAACAAGTTTATACACATTGTTTTGTACCTTTTTTTGCCTGACTCTATTCTGTAAATCTTTCATAGCTTTAGACTGGGCTTTTCTTTTTGCCACATTTCTGACAACAAATTCTCTCATCTCATTTCTGTCAAAAGTAAATTTATTAGCTCTGTTTTTTTGTGGCTGATGAAAAGCTAAATATCCAAGTAATACTAATCGGTCTAAACATTTTACCAATGTTCTGTAATCTTTTATGCCAGTTCGATCCATAAAGTATTTATGAGTCAATCTTATGCCTGATGGAGCATTTTTAAATCTTTTGCAAAGTATTAGTATGAGCTTTTCATTGGCATTGAGTAATTTGTCATCCAAAACAGATATATCGACTTTTTCAAACGACCAACTCATATTTCATTACCCCAAACATCCCAACCTGGTGTTTTTTGTCTAGCAAAGAGTTCAATTCTAGGTAAGTCACCACATAATTCTACTATACGATCTCTTATACAATCAGGTTTTCTACTGTGTTCTCTTCGATCTGCAACAACTAACCTATCTACGTTCTTACCTATGCGTTTTGGTTTTCCTTTAGTTGCTAATATACATATTTCATTATTTGCTCTAGTCCAATATCCTACTGATTTAAAATATAAATTTTTAGATTTATCTTTATTAGTCTTGACCCAATGGAATCCTACTGTTTTATAAGTAAACCCCCATTTTTCAACAACTGGTATTTGTTTATTTAATAAGGGGTCAGTACACCACATAAATAAGACACAATTGTCACCAGCTATTTCATTAATAGGTAAGTTGCCTATATCTTTCATAGTCATTGTTTTATAATGATTTTCAGGATTTGTTTGTGCATTAGCATTATTATAATTTTGAAAATGCCAAGCTGGATCGGCATAAATAATGTTATATTTTTTTTGTGGAAATTTTATCATCTGTTTTTGGCCATTTCATCAGTCCAACCCATTTTTTTTCTTAAAATAACTAATATTTTTCTAACTGGTATTGATTGCGATTCTGAATAAGTAAGAATTTCTCTATCTAAACAATAGTAATGCATGGCTTTTTCTAAATGTTTAGCCTCAACTAAAGTAAGCTCTAATTTAATTCTTTTCGGTTTCTGTGTTGTCTTTTCTTGCATCTTTTCTTTCTTTTTGTTTTGCTGTGTAGCTCATAAAGCATATTGTGCAGTAATATTTATCTTCATAAAACACATCACCTTTAACT
>VMHT01087637.1_pt1 | contig 15148 bp, 32 predicted proteins | sample 4693611 | NCBI WGS metagenome assembly VMHT01 (sample SAMN12280063, study PRJNA550983) | marine metagenome | isolation source: seawater sampled from same location over 5 years 0.02-0.2 micron viral filtrate | place: USA: collected off the coast of southern California halfway between the port... ... | reverse complement strand
CTTTGCCTGATTGCCTGACAAGCGTTGGATTAGTAGTAACACCGTCGATTAAACCAGTGTCATAGTGACGTTCAATAGTTTTGATGTCACTGCTGTCTAGAAAAATTTTCACAGGTATAGTATCAATACTTTTTTACAATTAATAATATAGCTATCTATCAGTTGATATGTGTTTAGAAGAAGCATGTCACTCATTAAAACTAGAGTGTGCTCTTCGTGAACTAGGATTTGTTGATATTGGATGGAAATGCATTGCTCATGCTGGTCTGTTTTTCATACAGCCAATAGGATGGGGACCTGAGAAAGATCTCACACCACAAGACCCATTGTTAGGGTTTCTTGTACGTGAGCACATAATGGCAAAACAACAGACAGAAGGCAGGCTCATGGGAGCTACAGCCAAGATTGCAATAGATATTGCATTAAAGCTATCCGACAAATCAAAGTGATACTTTGTCAAGTGCTTTGTCAATAGCATCTAACTCTGCAGTTTTAACAAAACCAAATCGCTCAAGACGTTTTTCTTCAGCTTTATCAGCACGAAGTTTGTGACCAAGCTTGGCGACATTTTCCATCACCTTGAGAATGTCTTCAGGCTTAGCAAGACCATTCATGCGGTCTTTAATGATGTTATACCGCTCCATGAACATGTCAGCGGCTTCAATCATCTCTTCAGTAGTAAGAGGATCAGTCTTTTTAGGTAGTTTGGGAGTCATATCAATAGGGATATAAATGAAAGGGAGGGGGCACCCGTAGGCACCCCAGTTAATTACTCAAGCGGAAACAGCAAAAACACTTGAAACCTTCTTGGAGGAGTCCTGACGCTGTTCTTCTACGGACTCATTCATAATAATACTGTCTTCTTTACTGCGTTCAAGGACATCAGCAATCATTTTGAGTGTGTCAGGACAGTGATACTCTTGTTCAGAAAGCATACGCAATGTATTGACGATAACGTCATTCATTTGAACTGATAGCTTTACAAGTGCCATAGAACAGTAGGTATAGGACAGCTCACTGTTGTTGTGAGCACGAGAGATAAAGCCGGTGTTAACCGGCAAAAGACCTAATCAGTCTTTGATAATCTCTTGTGCTTTTGTAATGAAACCTTTGAATCGATTCGAAACAGTTTCGTGATACTCAAACCATTCATGAGCTGCATCTAATAGGCCTAAAAGTAGATTATCAGCGTTGTGAGGTCCATCTCCTACATCAGCTAAATAGTCACGAAAAATGTTTTTGTAAAAGTGTCGAGTTCCGTAAGCAGGGTACTCTTCGTTGCTGTAGTTATTGCAAGTCATTTGTTTGAAGTGAGGTTTATAAAAGCTTGGTATCTAGTTGCTTCTAAATAATAATAGTTGGTCCAATCAGCGGATGTCAACAACTCAGTTGGCTGACGTCCAATAGTAGACATCGGGTCGTCCGTCATGTCGACACAGAAGTCAGAGTTGTGGGTCTGATTAGACATTAGCAAGTCAAGTTACTATTTCTAAATTAATACAATTAAGAAGGTGTAAGTAATACCTTATAGGTATAGATATGGGTGCGTATTGCAAATTTATTGTCTGGTGATATATCCAGATACAATCCTAGAAATAATCAATCTCAATTTCAATCATCTGTTACTCCTAAGTTTAGTGGTACAGGAGTGGCGGGAGATTTTGTTGATGCCATAACTAAAGGTGTCAGTAATTACAAAGATACTGATGGTGAGATTGTCCATTTAGTCCCTACAAAAGTTCCTGGCGTAAAAAACACTTATGTGTTTCGACAGATGCTTGAAAAAGAACGTGGGAGAAGGATGAGAAATAGCACTAATAAGGGGAATAGAGAGGAAACTGAATGGGTATCGACACAAGGATATTCTCCTAGTGACATTGAAGATAAAAAATATGCATTAAACAATAGGAGAAACCAAGAAACTCATCACATGATGGGTCTAGATGATTATGCAAACTTTTTAGATCCACAATCAATAGATGAAAATGGTTTAAATATTATTATGCAAGAATTGGCAAAAAACGGCTTTTTTCCAGGAAATGATAGACGAAACTATATAGGATTAACAAGAAAAGAACATCAAAGCGATATTCACAAACGTTTAAATAAACTAAGGCAAGAATATCCTATGCCTACCCCCTATGAAATTAGTAATTACTTACAAAATCCTCATGAACGTCTGGCCGTAATGCTAGAACATTTGGTTCGCGATAGAGGACAATTACAAGCAGTGATTGCAAATCAAAGGCGACCGGGGGCAAGGTTTGCGCAAATAGGGGATGTTCTTCAGATAGGTGACAATCCTAGAGTCAATAGTCCAGGCGGAAATTATTAAATTAATATAATATAAATAGATCAAGAATATATGGCTATGCACGAGGAAGAGCTAGTTAATTTACTAAGGATGAAAGCAAAGGACAGAGCTCAAAAGCGTGTCCGACAGTATTCTGGTAGCTCAGCTCGTGCAGATAGTCCTGGAAACAATAAAGAAAAGATCGTCAATATCTATACACATGGGGGTGACGTCTATCTTGAAAAAGGTATTAACGGCAATGGTAATGGCCATAGCAATGGTAAGCATTAAAGCTTCCCATCAACAGTACTTGAACGTCCTTTAGAAACCCATCCGTCATAACAACCATGACGTACTGGTAAATGAATATTCTCCGTAACTAGTCGGCATGCTTCTTCAGTCATGGCAGTAGTCATGCGTTGATCTTTCGTATCAATGCTCGTATAAAGACCAAAGCGAGATTTAACTATTCGGTAGGGCTCCAGAGGACATTGAATCCATTCTGGTTCTTGATATTGTTCATACATATTATGTCCTCGGATGTCCGTATTCTAGAAAATAAAAAAACCCCCCGGAATTATCCGGAGGGAGACTTTTATCAAAACTCAGGGACTTGATCTGGATCAACACCTGCACCGTAAGCGGCTGCTGTAGCCAGCTGAGGTGCTTCGTCTACAGGCGCAGCTGCGGACGGACGAACAACTGTGGTCTTAGCGATCACAGCTGTCTTGTCCTTAGGCATTGCGCCCAGGCCGCCGTCAGGAATCGATGCTCCAGAGAGCTTGATCTGAGGAGTGGACAGAAGGTTGACATTGCCGTCACGGTCAACGTAAGTCTCCTTGACACCGGAAATGTGACCAGTGATGGTGACTTGACGACCGACTGGCAAGTATCCAGCGTTGAACAGACCAAGCAAGCCATTGCTGTCTGTAAAAGTGAACGCACACGTCTGACCATTGGTGGTCAAAGTAGTGAGTACGGTCACAGCAAGGAACTGATCGTTGTCCTTCTTGGAAGTGACGACCTCAGCCTTAGCGATGCGACCTGCAGCGGTCACTTGATTGAACTGGACGTAGTTGGTGAACTCGGACATTGAATTGAGTATGTGAACACAAACGAAATAAGCCGGCATTAGCCGGCCAATGGTTTTATTAAAAGAGGGCTTTGAGTTGATCCAACTCAGCCTTTCGGTAGGTCATAAGCCACTCAATGGTATGACCATTACGAGGGGCAATTGCACGCACGAGACGGGCAATGGGGCGACGGGCGTTATAACTGCGCTCGGCTTCTACACTATGGAATCTGTTGCGCTTACGGGACAGACGTCCGGTTTCAGGGCAACGGCTCTTTTGCGTGTACATCATGTGATATCACATCTACGGTTTACGGCCTAATGGCCATATCAAAAAAGGGCCGGTGTTAGCCGACCCAGTAGTTCAAAGTGGAAGAGAAACGGCTACACCTTGAGCCATGTGTCTCAAGAAGTGATGAACATCTCCATTACGACGATCAAGTTCACGTAGAACTCGCTCAATGGATTGCCGTTCCGTTCCAGAGGTTTGCTTAAGTGCCCAGATAACATCATCTGTACAGAGAATGTTGTGGGTACCGTTAGGGCTAGTGACCTCGTAAACCTGGTTATCCAGGTCCTTTTCCTCAAAGAAACGTGTGATGAAATCAGACATTGCCGAGGAAGGTGCCGAGGTCATGGAGTTTCTCGCCTACAACAGCGATAGCCACTCCAGTGAGGTTGACGCCTTTACGTAGGCGGTTACGGACGTCCTGCCAGTCAATCTGCTTGACATAGTCAACAGTATCGGAGACAGGGGGGAACGCACGTAACTCAGTAGTAGACATGAGTAGATACTCAAGTGAACACTAAAGAGAAAGCCGGCGTTAGCCGGCATTGTCTCAGTCAAACTATCGTTTGATTGGATCACCTGGCCACATTGGGTCACCAGGTTTCTCAGGGTCAAAGACCCCAAGAACCATAAGAAACTCCTTCACTTCTTTAGAAGTATTGAAGGCAGAGGCTTCTAGCCACGCAGGTGTCTCCTCTTCAGTTGAGACAGACACAACGAAACGAGTAAGAGGAGGCTCGTTAATTCTGATTTCTACTTTACGCATGAGTACAAGTGAAATCATCGTCAGTAACGCTGACGGACTGCAGAAGCTGTCCACAAGCTTGAAGCTTGCCAGCATCCAGAAGCCATCCACTTACAGGATTGAAGGGGATACCCTCTTCAACCATGCGTTCAGCAATGGATTCATGCCAAACCTTGAATCGCTGAATTGCCATTAAACAAATTACTTTGTGTACTAATGTGCAATCTTCAGAATTCATGTCGTCCATGACAGCGTCAAGGACTTCGCAAGCAATTTCTTCGATTTGAGATTGCGTAAGGCGATCAGAATCAGAACAATTGCAAGTATTCTCATCAGGTGCATCTTCTAGCAAGCTAGCAAGATCAGCAGTAGAGATGCCGTTTGGGATTTCCATCAATATGGTTTAAAGAACAAGAAAAAATACAGCCGGAATTATCCGGCCAACTTTCGTTTCAAGGCTTTCAAAGCAGCCTTACGAGCCCGTAAAGCAGCAGGCTTGAGTTTCCTCTTCTGCTGCTTACTGGAGTGATGTTTCCAGTTAGGCGTAGTAGCCATCAGGCGTACTCACAGCAAAGGTGAGCCCATGATGCATCAGAGATGAAATCTCCGACATGCTCAGTAGCGAGCGGTGCAGTGCCGTCGGCCATGATGCACATATCGACCTCGTCAGTGAGATAGCGGAATGCATCTTCATTGCGAGCAACGATAAGAGAGATACCGGCTACACCGGAACGATCGATGATTTCGAAGTCAAAATTCACAGACATGATATTGCTGAGAAGAACGATGAAAAAACCGAGCCGGAGTTAACCGGCAGGGGATGTTATTTGCCTTGGCCTCGCATTAACTTCTTGCCCTTACGGGGACGAGAGTTAACAGAATTACCTTGATGGGTCTTCTTAAACTTGGCCTTTGAAACGTGCTCACCACTTTTAAAATTAACGGCCATTGTTGTTGACTATATTGAGGTTATTGAAATGGTCAATTTGAAGCTGATCTAAAAACTTATCTTTGGACAAGCTCTTAAGAAGCTCAAAAGCTTTCTCACGAGATAGGGGTTGTGAAACCCTATTTGAGCAAGCGTTGTTGTTAATCATAAATGATTATCGAACATCAAATTTAATTGCCGGTGTTAACCGACAATGTTGTTAGTTGGGTTTTATAACCAACTTATATTCTAGATTTAGGACTGAGTCAGTCTAAATCAGCTGTCCAACCATTATCGTCTTCTACAACTCTGAAATGACAGCGTTTGGAAGAGTTATATCTTGGACATACGTCCATACGACGATATGACCGACGGCGGTCATAGTGCTTGATTTGGCCAAGCGGAGCTACTTGATTTTCATTCATACAATCGACATTTAAGACGGAGTTATCCGTCAAATTTATGTTCATTTTCATTACAGCGTTTGAGAATCTTATCGGCACTACGTTGCTTCAATGATCCACGTTTAACGGCATCATTTAGCTCAGTAGCCACCTCTGAACAATAATGAGAAGAGACTGGCGGATAGATAATTAAGGACGCTGCTAATACTACTGCAAACATGTAACTATTGTCGTGTCAATTACAATATAAATAATGTAGCTGTAACCTCATGGATATCCGTAAGAATCTTCGCACAGCTGGAGATTTTCTGGCTAAAAAAGACGATCAGTATTCACAATTAATAAGTGATCAATACGATCGTTTGCCAGACAACGGAATTGGACGTGCAGTGAAAGGCTTTGGACACACCTTGGGTGGTGGTATGCCTTCTCTGCGTGGACCTCTTCAACCACAAGCGGGTGATCCTGCATTTACAGGTATGGAGCGAGTGGCAGCTCATGCAGTTCCAGCAATCAATGCTGTACCGAAGTACGTCTTACCTGCTACAGCAGCTGGAATGGGCCTAAGTGCAATGACTAATGCATTTATGGCGCAGACAGGTGGTCCAGCAGATATGCAGGAGCCTGGTCAGCTTGATTTAAATCCACTGGAAAGTCTCGCGATAGCAGGCCTAGCGACAGGTGGAGTTGGTGCTGCGTATCACTTAGGTGTACAAGATGCTGAGGACGACATCGCAGACCTAAATAAAAAAGGTTTGGAAGAAATACTACAGCAGTATCCGGCTGCTGACGTTGCTGATGAAGAGTATGAATCTCCATACCGAACGTCTGAAGACGATAACTATCGGACAGACCCTAATACGGGTGAAAGATACAGACGTGGAGGACAACGGGATGTCGCTACACCAGACAGAAGTGAGTTCCGTAGGCTTGCAGGAAGACCAGAAGCAACTGCACTGCTGATGGCAAGTAAAGGTGCACCAGATAGTCGAAAGATTGATTATGATCGTAAAGAGTACGGAAGTACGAGACGTCCATTTAACCTTAGATAAATGCACGATCAGTCTAAAAAGAAAGACTATCAGGGTCCTTTGTATGCGCCATGGTCAGCAGTAGTGGCTGGACGTAGCGATGGTATGAAAATGATTTCTACACCGCATATGTCCGAAGCATTTCTGGATTCATGGAAGCTGCAAGAAGAAAACAAAAATAAGCCGGCGTAAGCCGGCGAGGTGATTATGCAGCTGTTACTGCTTCAGCTTCAGCTTTCTCGTCAATACGGTTGACGAATGCCTTAGCTGATGCGTATGAGCCACTGCCTGGTACGACAAGTGAGTCAATAGAACCATCGGCGTACTCAATACCTACATCAAAGATGTCGTATTGGGGGTCAGTGGTCTCGACACGTTCGAAAAGACGAACGTTCGTATTCCGGCCAGGAATTTTGAAACGCATGTGAGTCTCCTATGTTTAACAAACGCCCTATGGGGCAATGAAGGTAAGGGCCGGCGTTAGCCGACCCCACCTTTCATTCAGAAGAGGATGGGACGGGTGTCCTCCTCATCATGTGTAGACATGAAGTCATCATCCTCAGGATCCTGAAGTGAGGTCAAGCGAACGTCAAGCCAAGTGTTGATGTCAGAAGCTTGATTCATGCCATCAGGGATGAGGAACATGTCGTCAAAGTTCATAACTTAAAAGTTAAGAAGTACATGACGAAAAACCCCCGGTGTTAACCGAGGGAGTGTGATCAAAAGGGCTGACGACGAATCTGTTGAGCCCTATGCATTTCGTCTGCAAGGCGGTGCATCTCAGCGATGACGTCGGAGTCATCCCAGGGATTGAGCTCACCCTCAAGTTCCATCTCTTCCTCAAACCGAAGCTTGTCTTCGAGAAGGTGTTTGATAGCGGACATGTTCGTTTAGATAAAGAACATCAAAAGGAACAGCCGGCGTTAGCCGGCGTATGTCCTAGTACTGACCAGTACCTGTTCTGTTGCGTTTAAAGGCATAGCTGACGACTGTTGCGGTAGCAAACAAGCCGACCATGCCGATAACAGAAAGGATGATTGTTTGAGAATCAAATACAATCATGATCAAGCACCCACAGGAGTGTGGGCATCTTCGATTGCAGCTTCGAGCTGATCACACTTGTTACCCCAGTAGCACTGTTGTGACATAGTGTCAGCGATCATGAGCTGCTCTTCAGCATGTGCAAGACGTGCACGAAGAGAATCGATGTAGTTGAAGTCCATAAGTGAAATGTATATTGCACAAGAAAAAACCCCCGGCGTTAGCCGAGGGATACATGTCAGTTAGAGCGATAGCCAATGTAAGCGCCGACGACGCCACAGGCAGCGAGCCACCAGAAATGGTGCAAGCTCCAAAGCATGTAAGCGTGATACACAGGCACTGTGAAGAACAGCAGTGCGCTGATGGCTAAGCCGATGACTGTACCAAGGGCAAGTCCGGCGTTAGAGTCCAGCTTGGCAATGAAGTTAAACATGTGTGATTTATAAGAACACAAAGAAATAAACCCGGCGTAAGCCGGGCTTTGTATATTCAGAAAGGAATTTCATCAGGCAACGCGTAGGGGCCAAGCATCAACGGGTACTCTTCGTCCGGGGCATTGAAATGCATGACGGAGAAGTAGTCACCGTTTTCATCGATGTAGGTGTAACCGAAGTCGTGAGTTTCAAGGATAATCATGTGATTATGAAAAAGTACACTCTTTAAATACACGGCGTAGCCGTGCGGCTGTTGGCTGTTAAATACCGAAGTACCAACGAACGTGTAGCATATAGATATATGCGTCAGTTCAAAGCATGAGTCAGAACAACTGAGTAACAGTAGTGATGACATGCGATGACAGACGTGAGCTGCAGTAGGACACTTAGGTTACTGTAGTATCATTAGCGAATGTAATACATAAATGACAAGTAACTTACGTGAACTGCAGCGAACTCACGTGAGTAAATACGAACGCGAAACGTTAGTGAAGCGTGAGTTTACGAACACAAAAACAAAAGTGAACGAGCGTAACGCGAGTGAACATCAGTTGTTATCTCTAGTTTATTTTTTTTGTTCGACCAACAGGTCGGGTACTGAGGGTATTAAACATGTCAGAAATTTTCTACCATATTTAGCCCTCTATAGGGTTTTTTTATTAAGGAATATGTGATTATGAGCAGTGATTTGACGTCACTCCATCATTTAGGCTGTGTAACTAGGTAATTCAACCAGTACGTTACTGTTTCTGGGGCGTGCTTTTTAGAGTCAAACACACAACCACGTCAAATACGGTGTTTTCCTATAAAGCTTTATTTATATCCTTCTTACCTATACCTTTTTAAATTCGGGGGTTATACGACGTAAGTGGTTTTAGTGGTTACGTAATTAAATAAGTAAAATATGAGAAGGATATAAGGGTGAAGATGGGTAAGTTAAGTGAAATGATCGCCATTGGTGAAGTGACACCTGACGACCTATTCTTGGTGACGGACGACACTACCGGTAAAAGTAGACGAGTGAAGTGGTCCGATATAGAAGCGTCAATTGATCTCAATAATATTCCCGGTTATTCGGCGGGCAGTGGTATTAGTATCAGCTCTTTGCCTACTTTGCCATAGATAGGAATTAGTAAGATAGATATAGTATTGCGATTTAAAATGTCTAGCTATAGCGAGCGGGTTAAGAATCGAAGATCTTCAAGTGGTAAAACAAAGCCAGCCACAACAGCAAATACATATGAAGATTACTTGGCTGCATACGAACGTAGAGGAAAAAGAGGCAGTGGATTTAAACCATTAACAAGAGAAGAATGGGAATCTAGAGAAAGTCGTGGAACTATAAGAGGGCGATCAGGGGCAAAACGCGGTGTTGGCGAAACAGTTATTGTTTCAGCAGTTGAGGAGCCAAAAATTGTTCCTTCATCTGAACCTGCTAGCCCTTCACAGTTTCCAGAAGTGATTCCTACTATAGAGGAAACACCAGAAATAGCCTCTACTCCAACAGTAAATACAGGACCAGAAATAGAGACATTAGTTGAGCAGACCGACATCAAAGAACCTTATTCAGTGTTTGACGATCCTAGGTTTATGAGTGCACGTGATCGAGCGCAAAAACGAATTAAGGATGTAAATCAAAAACGGCGTGAATACACAGTTATTAAAAAATATGGTGAATATGCAGGAATGACTCCTGAAGAAACAAAGTCGTTCTTACAAGGAAGCGTGTCACCTATAGAAAATTAAGTAATGAATAAAACTATCTACAATAAACATAGGTTTATTAGTAGAGATAGTGGCTTTAGAAGATCTTCAACGCCTACATAACCGCGTAATTACAACAGTAGGTAATACATCTGCTAGTAACAACCCAAAGCAGGTGCCCCACGACTTAAGTGCGCAGGTTACTAAAGGTGCTCAGGCTTTTGCTGCTGGTAACACTCTAGGGCTGTCAGAGGAAGAAGTCCTAGCTGCTGTCTCTCGTCAAGCCAGACGCCAACGAATGCGTGGTGAAGACGGCATGACTATGTCTGAGATGCAAGGAAAACTGAAGCAAGCGCAAGCATCTCTAGCAGAAATGAGTGAGGGTGCAGAATTAAAGGGCCTTAGCTACAAAGAAGAGCCCGAAGTGGACCCATTTGGCCAGGATCAGGGCCAATATGCAGAGTATCAGCCTGGAGATACCCAATATGACGACCAAGTCAGGGGAAATCTGCAGGATCAAATGGACGATATGACCGTTTTCAATGATGCAGGAGAGCGTGTTTACGAATTTGGAAAGCCGGTACTCAAAACAGGGGTCAAACCGGACGAATTTGACGAACTTGACGCAGAAAAGCGTGCAATGTTTGACGAACCTCAGCGTATGGTTCCTCAAAGTGCGTTGCCACAAGGCATTCGTTACTCTCAACAGGACGAACTACAAGATCAACGCAGATTATCAAGTGATGTTGTAGCAAGTGAGCGTAAACGACGTAGTCCTCAAAGCAAATTGCGCGAAGGATATAACAATGTGAAGGCTGCTATTGAAGCAGAGGGTCTTGTAAGAAGTGCAGGACAATATCGTGGCCGATCCGATGCAGAAATGTTGGCTGCATTACCTCAAGCTCAACGTATTGATGTGCCTGCTGCGTTGGCTAGAGCAAGCGGATTAGATCAAGAGCCATTTGGTGGTGATTATCGGACTGGTCAGTCTTTTATGTTCGTCGATCCTATAACTCAAGAATCATTAGCGTCACCAACACCGCCACCAGTCTCCGCTAACGCACCAGATACAGCTAATGCTCTAAATGCTCCACCTCCTGCGCAGACAGCGCAAGACTGGATGATGGCAAACACTCCTGACTATCGATCAGGTGGAAGAGTATTTGGAGACTTGCCTCAGACAGACATCACATCAAGCACAAGCCTATTTTCAGACCGTGTGCGTCGTTTAAATCCTGAATTAATTGCTATACAACCTGCCTTGGGTACTGTTCCAGAAAATCTCAGAAGTGCTGCAGGTCTACAGAATACCACAGACATGATTATTGATGCAGTAAGGCGCAGAAATTCAGCAAAACGTCCTGGAACAAGAGATATCGCGTTTTATGACCGTGAATTAGTAGATGATCCCAAGACAGGTAAGCGCAGAATGAAAAACATCAGGAATGAAGACCCTGGTGTAGCACAAGTGCTCAATATGCTGGGATATTCACCAGTTGAAAGTGAAAGATTAGCAAGTTCACTATTCCAGATGGAAATGCAGCGAAGATCAGGACGAAACATTGATGCATCGAAAGACTACAAAGAAAGAAACAAAGTTTTTGGACCAATTGAGCGTAATAGAAGCAAAATTGAATTTAACGCCCCAGAAGCAATCGATCCTAAAGACGGTCAAACAGAAATTGCACGTATGAGGCCTGGTCAACAGATGGAAGGACGGGACATTGTGACTCGTATGCGTGAATTAAGCGATCCAATGGCCGCTATGCCATTTATTGGTGCAACTGCTGCTGAGGGTGAAGCTCCTAAAATTGAAAATCGCACAGGAGAAACAAATCCCGTACAAATTGAGCGTGCGCTACGTAATAAGGAGCAAGAATTCCTAGCTAAGAATCCAGACGGTAATTATGACGTTGATTCTTGGATTAAAGGCGCTATAAAAGCTCAACAGGGAGCTGACAGCACTAAAGCCAAGATCGCACGTGAAATGGAAGAGCGTATGAAGTATCTTCCACCGAATGCATTAAGTTCACGGCTACCTCGGAGGGCATGATGATGAAAGATAGTTTTGATCCTAAAGCGATTCTCCAGGGAAACAAAGTGAGGGATGAGCTGCGCCAAAATCCATCGACGTTCTCGACAGATGCTGGCGTTGTCCAGGCTGGAGATACTCGGCCACTAGAAAAATCAAACAAACCGAGAATGGCTGGTGAAGTAGGTGGCCGTATTTTGGAATTAATGGACCCTAAAGCACGTAAAGAAACAGATAGCTGGATGAAAATGTTTAATACCAGTAATCAAGGAGCTGAATTCAATCAAGCTAAAATGGGACCAGTAGATGAGCGCAAAAAAGAAGGTACTGAATCATGATTAGGATGGCAGGTACCGCATTACAGAAAACACCAGCACTATTAAAGTGGCTAAGGGGAGGTGCATCTAATACTGATCTTGCACTACGTCTAGGTATGGACGGTGTGGGTGCAACAATGAACGCTGCTATGACCCCAGGCGATCTGGGCGACAAACTAATTACAGGCGTTACGGATATGGGCATGTCTTCTGTTGGCGGCCTCTTAGCAGCTAGACCCTTTATGGGTAAGCCTGGAATTGGTAACATTGCTGACATGGCTGGAAGTATGGCTGGTGCCTATGGATCTATGCCTGTATCCGAAAAATTCTTGCAAGCAAAAGATAAGCTTGCTGGTGGAAAAGGTGAAACGCCTTGGGAAAAGATGGGACGAGAAGAACAACAGCGATTTGCAGCTGAATTAGAAAATGAAATTCTTGCTCAATATGGATTGCTTTACCCGAGGACTAACGAATATCTCAATCCAGGCGGACTAGGTACTGGTGGTATTGGCTAATGAGTAGACGAGAACGCATCAGCAAAATACTTAGTGAATTCAAAGAAGGTTTTGCGCATGACTACGGCAAGGGCCGTGAAGATGAGCAGATGGCCTTTTACCGGGCTCGCGAAAAGGAGGGTAAGCAGAAAGAAGCTCCACGCATGACATCAATGCTGGCAACAAACCCAACCATTTATCGTGTGCGTGAAGCCTTAGGAATAGCTGACCCTAACTATGTCAATGCTCGTAAGGAGATGGACATGGGTATGATGGATACGGAAGCCAAGCGTAAAGGACAAGCCCTTGGAACTATTGCTGCTGATTTAACTCAAGACACCACTCGCAGTGTGTATTGGCTATTAAATGCTCTACAGGCTACTGGAAATGTCATTAATGAAGCGGTGCTGGCAAAAGCAAACCCTAATCTTTATGGCAAGTCAGTAGTTACTAACACATATAACCAGAAGCCGTTGAGAGCAAAGGATAAGCAGGCTCAGAAAGCGATGGGCGTAACTAAGAAGATTGGCAATAAAGAGAGATTAAAGCGTGGATATTCAATTGATGGAGAGGGCGACGACGCTGTAGTGATGAAGCGCAACTTTGAGCCAGGTCACGTTGCTTCACTTGCTATTCCCACTGGTGTTGCCATTAATTCTGGTCTAGGTCTACTGACACCCTTTGGTGGAGCAGAAGGTTATTACGCAGCCTTACCTAGTGAAGATGATCCAACCAAAACCTCAAATGTAGTCGGAGAGGTTGGTCTGAAATACATCATGGGCAGAACAGGCAACCTGCTCCCATATGACGAGTTTAAAAAAGTGCGACCTGACGTATCTCCTCAAGAGTACGGATCTTATAAAGGATTCAAGTACAAAAAAGATGAAGATTGGAATCCCTTAGACGGTGACGTAACTATTGGGGCTGGAGCCATTAAAGCAACCACTGAGGGCATCCACGGACCAGAGCTCCAGTTTCTTGGCAGAAGCTTGCCAGTAACTACTGGTGTCGTGCCTTACTTAGGCGCTTTAGCTGGTGGTGCAGCAGGAGTACGTAGCAGTCGTCCAATTCGTGGAGGATTTGTTGGTGGTATGACAGGCCTTGTAGCTGGACAAGTTGCTGGAAATCTACTTGAGCAAGAACGTCGTCGTAGAAATACAGCAGAGAACCTGCTTGATCAAAAGAGTAATTACGGATAATTATAGAATATAAGTATTAAGTGATATAGAAATGTCAGTTAGTAGATTCGCTGGACAAGCAACAAAGGATTTCAGGGGAATTAACCTGCCTACCATTACTGACTTCATGCCAGGTAAAGAAGACTACGGTGCTACAGCTTCACAAGGGATTGCAGAACGTGGTCAAACAGAAGCAACCAGTTTGACAGAACAGGCTCGGATGATGGCAACTGGTATTGGTGCTCAGTCAGCTATTAAACAAGCTAAGTATGGTGCCGACGCGGCAAGAGCTGCGGGAAGTGCAAGAGGCAATGCCGCCATGTTCGGTGGAATAGCTAGTGGCATTGGAAGCGCAGCATCTGGATATATCCAAAGGAAAAAACCTTCCAGTCCTACCTGATTATGACTTTAAGACTTGCTGGCGATAATCTCAAGAACTTCGGAGGCTTTGGTGGCACCGATGAGATGTTTACTGGAATGGGAGGCAAAGGTCACGAATCTGCTGCGTCCTTAGGCCAACTTGGAACTGTGTACTCTGCGTACCGAGAGAATGCCCCTGAGTATGGTCAGATTCAAAGAAACAGTCTGGCTGCTAGAGGAGCAGTAAATAGGGCTGGGATTCAAGCTGAAAGCGCTGTTCGTTCACAGGGCCTACAAGCGGCTGGAGATATTAAAGCTTCGAAACTGCTAGCAGAGGCACAGAAAGATGCAGCTAACAAAGAAGCAAGAGGCTCCATGATGGGTTCTGTATTTAGTGCAATTGGAACTATTGGCGGAGCAATGTTGATGTCTGATAAAAGTACTAAAAATACAATCGAAGAGTTGGATGATGCACTGTCATTATTGCGTGAATTACGCCCAGTAAGCTTTTACTACAATGAGGAATATACATTAGATCCCCACAGACTTCATTACGGATTTATTGCACAGGAATATCAAGAACATATGTCTGATGCAACATATTACGATGAAAGTCTTGGAAAGCTATGTATTGACACCAACGAGTTAATCGGACTACTTGTCCGAAGCATCCAGCAGCTAGAAACTCGCATTCAACGCATGGAAGCCAAAGAAGCATTAGCAGGAGTTAAATCATGAGCAGCCACGTGGCACGCCCTTTAGAAGATATGGCTGCAGCCTTAGCAAAAGTCAAAGGCATTACATTTGGACAAGCACTAGACGTGTT